>Ga0154417_1080_pt1 | contig 1247 bp, 1 predicted proteins | sample RifGroC1_FD_115921 | JGI IMG/M metagenome (GOLD analysis project Ga0154417, IMG submission 115921) | Spirochaetes bacterium GWC1_27_15 | reverse complement strand
ACATGATGTTCAACAATTGATAGAGTGCCAATACTTACATTGTCCCCAATTTTGTTGAGTTCTCTAATATTTGCTTTGTTACCAGTCTGAAAATTATTACCAATTGTATTACCAGCATAAATTACAGTGTGCGAACGAATAATAGCATTGTCCCCAATTATAGTCTCTTCATTGTTATAATCTTTAAAAAGTGAGCCTATTATACAAAAATCTTCTATTATAACATTGTTACCAAGTTTTACATTTGGATAAATAACAGCAGTCTGTGCAACCATAACAAATCCTATCATCAGTTTTTTTATAGAATTTTATCTCTCTAACAAAGTCTAAAAGATAAATTTTTATTTATATAAAGTCAAGGATATTACAGATGAAATTTCTACTATCACATTTTTAATCTCTACTATAAAGTAGACAAAATTAAAAATTTTAGTTATACTATACCAAAAAATTTTTGGTTTGTCACAGATTCAAAAAGTTAAATACAGTTATTGTCTATATTTATATGATTTAATCTGTGCAAATCCGTGACAATCTGATTAATCTGTGTTATATATTAAAAAAATTATTTATATTTTTTATAAGGATTTGTAATGTCAATAAAATCATTGATAAAAAAGATTCCTATTATACAAAAAACATATTCTTTATTAAAAACTAATATAGAAGAAAATAAATTCCAAAAAAAACTTAGATTAAAAAATCCAATTTTAAAAGAAGAATTTCTTTCAGACTTAAAATACGCTATCGATAATAAAACAAGCTATGCAGTAGGTAAACTTGGGACAACGGAACAACAAATTCTTTATTATCCTATAATTTTATCAAAAAATGTTAGACGACAAAATTTAATTACATTTGAAGATCAATTATTTAGAAGTTTTAGCCAAAATGCAGGTCTTTTCCCATCTGATAAAGATTTTATTTTAGAATATAGTAAAATTTTTGCTGAATCCACCCAAAAAATTGACTGCCTTGGATTATTCTACCAAAATAGAGAGTTAGAAATAATTGATCATTATAATATAAGTTCAAAAATATTTCATTTTATCAATCAAGAACCAGATCGTTCTGTGCCAAATAACGACAAATTATGCTATTTACCATTCTTTAAGGGAAAAAAAATACTAATTATTTGTCCTTTTGGTAATTTATTGGCAAAAAGAGCAAATAAAGACACATTTGAAAAAGTGTGGGCTAAAACTGGCAAAAAATGGTTTTATCCTGCAAAAGTTGAGGGACTTGAA
>Ga0154417_1233_pt1 | contig 4234 bp, 2 predicted proteins | sample RifGroC1_FD_115921 | JGI IMG/M metagenome (GOLD analysis project Ga0154417, IMG submission 115921) | Spirochaetes bacterium GWC1_27_15 | reverse complement strand
GAAAACCATATTCTGTTTCAAAAACATCACTAACTTGACCTTCTTTTGTATTAAAGATAGCATTATCAAACTCTTTAACAGACTGACCTTTTTCAATAAAATCGCCAAGTTTTCCACCACTATTTTTTGAGCCTGTGTCTTCTGAATATTTTTTTGCAAGTTCGGCAAAATCTTTACCGCTTTTTGCTTCGGCTAAAATTTTTTTGATTTGCTCAAATTTTTTATCTTTTTCTTTTTTTGCGATGCCTTGAGTAAGCAATAATATATGTCTAACTTCAGCTTTTGGATTGATAAGTGAAACTGAAGGATTTTTATCGTAATAATCCTTAATTTCTTTAGAATCAACTGTTACATCTTTTATTATAAAGTTATCTTTAAATTTCTCAATTATTTCCACTCTTTTTATATCTTCCATAACAAATTCAAATTTAAATGGACCTTTTTCGATTGTTTGTCTAAAAGCATCGATATTACCATTGCTTATTTTGTTTAATCTTTCTTTAACAGCATCATCTGTTACATCAAAACCTTTTTGTTTTGCTTCAAGGTACATTGCATAAGTCAATGCTCTATTTAATGCAGTGTAATTTAGAAAACCTTCAATTTCTTCTTTTGTGTACTCTTCGATAGGCACAGCATATTTTTGAAGCTCATTATATAAGAATGGAATTGCATATTTATTTGTAACTGAAAATTTATTTCCTGTTACCAAAACAATTTCTTTGCTTAAATCAGTCCATTCTGTTTTTTTTGTTAAAGTTTTCATAGTATTCTTTAACTCTTCTGTATAATTAAATGCGTCTAAAGGTAAAGATTGCCCTTTTGTATTTAAATTACACGAAAAAAATAAAATCGTCACAGTCAAAATTAAAAAAAATCTCATAAACCTTCCTATTCTAATTCTAAAAATATTGGACAATGATCAGAACCCAAAACATCTTTTAATATACCACAATCTTTTACTCTTGTAACTAAATTTTTGGTAATCATAAAATAATCAATACGCCACCCTACATTCCTATCCCTTGCACCAAATCTATAAGTCCACCAAGTGTAATGACCTTCTTCTTTTTGATGTAATTCTCTAAAAATATCAACAAAACCAGCCTCAATATATCGAGTAACCCATTCTCTTTCTATTGGCATAAATCCAGAATAATTTTCGTTCTCTTTTGGATTTTTTAGGTCTATTGCTGTGTGTGCAGTGTTAAAATCTCCAGTAATTATTATTTCTTTACCAGTGGTTTCTTTTTTTTCCAAAACATAGTCTAAAAATTCTTTATAAAAATCTAATTTGAATTTTAGTCTCTCATCATCTTTTTGACCATTAGGAAAATAAACATTATAAAGGAAGAAATCGTTATGCTCTGTTTCTATTATACGACCTTCATTATTTAGAATGTCTTTTTCAAAAATAATTTTTTCTGAAATTGGCTTATTCTTTAAAAAGTTTGCAACTCCGCTATAACCTTTTCTTTTGGCACAACTCCAAATTGTATAGTATTCGGATGGAATCGTTACTTCATCATCTATTTGATGGTCGCTAATTTTAGTTTCTTGAAGACACAAAACATCAGGTGATTGACTATTAAACCATTGTAAAAAATCTTTTTTTAAGACTGCTCTAATTCCGTTGACATTCCAAGAAAGTATTCTCATCATTAAAAATCCTTAAATTGGGTCTAAACAAACCGACATTTACAATAAAATATATTAGATAAAAAAGCAAGAAAAAGTTTAGTTTAATTTTAAACCCTAAATCTGCAATAAAGTTCTACTCCAGACTTAAATTAATTCGCAGATTTTATAAAGATTAATCAAAACAAAAAAGTTGAGGTCTGACAAAATATTTAGTTTTAATTTTTAGTAGAAAAATCGCTCACATCTATTAAAAGAATGCAAACAACGACACAAAAAAGGCAAAGAAAAAAAAATTAGAAAGATACTTCTCTTCTTAATAAAAATAAAATCTAATTAATTCTTGATATTATTAAAAAAATATGTTTTTTATTTAATGCCTAAGTATTTATTACTAAATATTTGGCAGATAAAAAAATGGAGTAATATATGGCTAAAGAAGTGAATAAAACATTTAATTTTAAGAATCTTACGATTGCAATAATTCCTTTTATATTTTTGTTTTCTATTGCTTTAATAGAAGGAAACATAACTTATCATCAAAAAGTATTCAAAACTTTTATGATTTTCTTTTTTGATGTGGCGTTACTTTTGATTTTGCTTGTGAATATTTTTGGTGAAAAAAACGAAATAGAAAAACCAAAAAAATATCTACTATATTTTGCATTGTATTTTTTTTATATATTCTTTCAATATATAGTGTCTTTTTTTTCTGGTGAGATTTGTTATGATAGAAATTATTATCTTGCTGATTATGGATTTTTGATAATCTTTGCAATGTTTTTTTATTTTTATTTTAAAGATATTAAAGAAATAAAAAGAGGTTTAATATTACTTGGCGTTTTTCTAATTATCACTCTCATTATATCTATGTTAGAATTTTTTCAATTACGAATGGAAATGCTAAATGAAGCTCTTAAAAACAACACACAGTTTAATTGGGGGGTATTCTTTTCTAGATTTAGACCTAAATTAACTTTTGGTAACACAGATTATTTTTCTGGTTATATGGTTGGCGTGTTGCCGCTTTCTGTAATTGCACCTTTTGTTTTTTATGATACAAGCAAAAAATTCTCTCAAAATATACTTGCAATAGCACTTGCAATTGTTGCTTTACTTGGTTTTATCCCTTTATTTTTCTCACAAACAAGAGCAGCTTGGCTTGGTATTTTTATTGGAATAGTATTTGTTATGATACCATCGGCAATAATTATGCAAGATAAACTTTCTAAATTTAAAAAAATAATAATAATTTCTGCGATGATGTTTTGTTTGATAGCATTACCATTGATTGTTTTAAAGTCTCCGATAGCAAAGAGTTTATTTCCAAGAATGGTAACTACTTTAGAAAACCCGATGTTTGCTATAAACGATAGGTTGAATGGTTGGTCTGGTGCTTTAGGACTATTTAAAAACCATCCAATATTTGGTGCAGGTTTGGGTGGTGCTTATGCCTCTTCTTTTAAATATATGGGTAAGTATTATTATATTTATTCTGATAGTAACTCTTTTAAACACGCTCACTGTGAGTTTGTAGAAGTGTTGGGAGAAGGTGGGCTTTTTGGTACTATTTTATTTTTCTTTTTATTTGGGTTTATAATAATAAACATGTTAAAAAGAGCTTATTCCAAAAAATATGAATTTGCTTTTAGACTGATATGTCTTGGTGTGGCAGTTGGCATTATAAGTATGCTTGGACATCAGACTTTTAGTTTGTCTTTAAGAATGAGTGTAACAAAAACTGCTTATTTTTTCCTTTTGGGTCTCGGGGTTTTCCTGATGTCTTATTCTAATAAAGCTTTAAAAAAAGGTGAGGTTGCAAAACAAGTTAAATTTTTCCCTGCAATCTTTGAAAAAAATATAAAACTAAACCAGATGTATATTATGCTTGGTAGTTTTGGTGTGTTATTAATAGTGGGATTGTTTTTATTCCTACCTGTATTTTCATGTGAATTCAATTTTAGACAAACACTTCCTTTTGGCTCAAAATCAATTAATGAAACTGAATATTTTATGAAAAAAGCGATTAATGCAATGCCTGGTAACCCTTATGCTTGGACACAAAAATATACATTTGATAGTGAATACAAACTTATGTCTTATTTCAAGTCAATAGAAAGTTCTAATGCTTCTCCTGAAATGTTTGCTGAAATAGACAAAGTTTTTGATGATATTGTTACTGATTTAAACCATTTAAACGCAATAATACCAGGTTATCAGGATGTATGGTCAAAATATGCTAATATATACTTAACAAAATATCAATATTTACTCCAAAAATGGCAAATATTCAAAAAAAATGAGGATTTAAATCAATCTCAAGATTGTCTAAAATATGCGTTAGAATATCTAAATAAGAGTACAGAAATGAATGCTCTAAGTTATTATTCACATGTTTACAAACTTGCAATATTAACATATTTTGGCAATAAAGTTCAATACGAAGAAACTATTAAAGATATTTTTGTTACAAAAATATATGTCTCTTTTGCAAGAGGAAAAAGAATAGTCAAAGAAAAAATATCTATCAATTTCACACAAGATGCAGCATCTAATGCAAAACTAGAAAATGATAAATATGTATTTAATATTAGTC
>Ga0154417_1103_pt1 | contig 5532 bp, 6 predicted proteins | sample RifGroC1_FD_115921 | JGI IMG/M metagenome (GOLD analysis project Ga0154417, IMG submission 115921) | Spirochaetes bacterium GWC1_27_15 | reverse complement strand
ATTTTTTTAAAGCATCTTCTTGTTTTTCTTTTGGAATCTTTTCTGGATAAAAACTTTTTTTAAGCCTTGCAATTAAAAACATTCTATAAATATGAATAAAAAAAATATTAAATAAAAATTTCATAAACCTGCTTTTAAAGATTTTTGGAAGATTTGATTTTTTATGGACTTTTACATCTATAAAAAGAAAAGGAGACACTAAGCTAAGTCCAGTAAATTTATTCTCACAAGCCATTGCCAGTTTTAAAGCAAAAAAAGCTCCAATTGAATAACCTATTAAGTAAATTTTTTCATTAAATAGTGTTTCAATCAATTTTTTATAAATATCTAAAAAATTTACATTTTTATCAAAATATTCAATGCTTTTTCTTTCTGGAACTATACATTTAAACCCATTATTTACAAAATTTTCTATAATTAGCTTAAAATTATCTTTTGCACCAGGTATTCCATAAATAAAAAATATTGGACGTCCTTCGCCATATTCACAATAACAAAGATTTATGCCATCAATATTTATAGTTTTTTCTAAACATTCCATAAAAAATCCTTTTATTTTAAAAATAAACTAACAACAAAAACATAAATCCCCAAAATTATTACATAACCAAGACAATAAAATATTGTTGTTGTTATTATTTTATTTTCTTCATTTTGTAAACCAACTGTTGATGCTGCAACAGAAATACTCTGTGGTGAAATCATCTTACCAGCAGTTGCACCAGCAGTATTTGCAGAGGCAAGCCACTCCGGATTTGCAGCAATTTTAATTGCAGTTTCTTTTTGTAAACTACCAAACAAAATGTTTGACGATGTATCACTTCCTGTAACAAAAGTTCCCAAAGCACCAAGCACTGGCGAAATAAAAGGATAAAATTTGCCAGAAAAAAAAGCAAAATTAAATGCTAAAGAGTTAGTTATACCTGAATATCCCATGATTTTAGCCAAAATTACTATATTTAATATTGTAATCGCACTAAATTTAATTTTATCAATAGATTTTAGCATTAATTCACCGATTTTTTTGAAATCCAATTTTTGTATTATTCCACCTATTATTGCCGACAGAAAAAGTAGGGTGCCAGGTGTAGTTAGCCAATCATATTTGACTTTATGTTCTCCTATATTGATAAGAATGGTAAATGGAAATTGTTTTAAAAATTCTAAATTGAAAATACGAGTAATTATTACTAAAAGTAAAAGTATGAGATAATTTATTATAGCCCAAAGTATTGTCTTGTAATCATTTTTTTCTTTATTTTTGTTTGTAATATTTTTAATGATTATAAAAGTAAGTAGAGAAACCAAAGACCCTAAAACTGCTATGAGCTCGGGACCAATAAAAAAAGCAACGAGTGTCTGAGTTAAAGTAAAAATTGCACCAATTAAAATAGCATCAATGATTGAAGTCTTAATATTTTTAAAACCATTATTATTTATAACAACAATAGCAATTGGTATTAAAAGTGAAAAAGGTAGCAATTGCAAAGCAACATACTTTGTAAGAATAGTTAAATCTAAAGCAGTTATTTGAGACAAAATTATAACAGGAATTCCTAATGCTCCAAAAGCAACTGGGACAGAGTTGGCTACTAACGAGATAACACAAGCCTTTACTGGATTAAAACCCAAAGCAATTAACATAGCCGTTGGTATCGCAACTGCTGTACCAAAACCAGCAACTGACTCCAAAAATCCACCAAAGCAAAAAGCGATTATCACAGCCTGTATATTTATATCAGAAGATATATTTACTAAAAATTTTTTTATAATTTCCATAGCACCTGTTTCAAGGCTCAAAAAATATGTAAAAACAGCTGCAAAAATTACCCATATAATTGGTAAAATTGCTATTAATAGACCTTCAATTGTAGAATTGAATAATAAAGTTAAAGGATTATTCCACAAAAAAATTGCAAATAATGCCGTTAAAAGAAGACTTGCAAAAGTCACTATATAAGAAGGAATTTTTGTTAGAGTTAAACCGAGAAATAATATCAAAAACGGTATAAAACCAATAAATCCCAATAATATATCCATAAAAACCTCGCTAATATATATTTTTTTAAACAAATTGTAAATTAAATATTAATAAAATAAAAAAACAAAATAATTTTACTTATATATACCAAAAACTTTTAATTTTGTCATATAATATTAATATATGTGTAAATATTTTTTTGTTAAATTGAATTTTTAAAAAAAGAGTGTATATTTAAACTATATACTGAAAATTAACGATTATATAACACGGATTTTTTAAATTGTAACGGATTACACTGATTTAATTCGTGCAATTACTTGTATTAAATTAAATCCTTAAATTAAGGAGATATTTATGTCACAGAAATTAAGACAAATTGATATTCATATTGATAAAGCTAACAACCCTTTTGAGAATGAAAAAATTGACACTAAATATAAAAACTTAGAAGTTAAAGATATAAAAAATATTGTAAAGAAACACTCAACAATTGTTTTTGTAGAAATAAAAGACCTTAGTTTTATTAATGAGATTTATGATTATTTAGAAGGTGAATGTAATATTATTTGTTATAATAATGATTTAAATACTATAATTCAAGGTAGAACATTTTTGAATAAATCCAATATTCTTTTTTTTAATTCTGATTTTAGAAATAGCAATCTTGATTCTTTTACAGTCGATATTATTATTGGTACAAATTTACTCGGAGAAGCAAAAAAAGATTATAAACTACTTAATGAATTAAGCAGAGTTTTGAAAGCGAATGGAAAATTTTTATTTATCGAATTAGTATCTCTCAATAAACCATTTTATGGATTTAAAAATTACTTTAAAAAGAAAAAAGAGCATATTTTTAATAGAATAATTTTTAATTTTCAATCAAAACTTAACATTTTAAAGAAATCTCAGTATCAAATTAAAATTCTTGGAAATGGTAACTTTTATTTTAACTCATCAGATGTCAATAGTCTCCAAGAATTTTGTGACTTAATTGGTTATAGGTCTGAAGATAGAATCAATATTTTGTCTGAAATTTTACTTGTTTTAATTGAAGGCAAAAAAGAATATTAATTTTTCTTAATCTTTTTTCCGATAACATAACACAGATTAGCACGGATTGTCGCAGATTACACAGATTACACTTTTTCTACTAAAAGCATAATCTGTGCTAATCAGTGTTATGTGTTTATATGGAGGAAAAATGAAAGAAAAATCCTTACAAGAAATTTTATTTGATATTCAAAATAAATTAGTAATTCATAAAGAAAATTTATCAAAATATAATGAAAACTCTTTTAAATTAGAAAATGAAATCAATTGTGAATAAAAAATTATTATTTTTATTTATAATTTTTATATTTTTTATCTCTTGCTTTAAAAATAATCCTCAAAAACAAACTTTAACAGTAGGATATGCAAAAGATTTTATCAATACCTTTGATGGAAAATTACTTAAAAATATAATAATTAGCTATTTCAAAGAGAATAATTACAAATACTATACTTTAAAATCATATTCTGAAGAAAATATATTTAAATCTTTAGAAAATAACGAAATTCAATTTTTAATAGGAGATTATAAGGAAAAAGAAGGATTTTTTTCTTCGGATTATTTATTTTCAAAGAGTATTTATTTTTTAACAAATGAAAAAAATATGTTAAATTCTAAAAATTTTGATTTTACCAAAAAAAATGTAGGTATTTACTATGATTACGAAATAGAAAATTATATAAAAAATAATTTTAGTAATATAACAAACCCAAATTATTGTGAAAACATAGAACTTCTTATAACTGATTTTAATAATAACAAATATGACTTAATTGTAATAGATAGAAAATCGTATTACAAATATAAACTACTCCTTTCTAACCAATATCTATTTTTTATTAATTACGGCTCACCGTATATAAAAATATTCTTTTCTAAAAAAGAATATAAAGATTTGTTTGATATATTTATAAAAAATAAAAATATAAAAGAAAATGAATGGATTGACTTCCTATAACACGGATTAGATCAGATTTTAACTGATTGGCACGGATTACATTGGTTTTTATTCAATTTATATTTTATTCTATATTTTTGTCTTTTTTACATCAATATAACACGAATTAGATCAGATTTTAATGGATTGGCACAGATTTCGTTGGTTTTAGTTTAATTTATATTTTATTCTATATTTTTGTCTTTTTTAACTTAATATAACACGGATTAGATCAGATTTTAATGGATTGGCACGGATTTCGTTGGTTTTTATTCAATTTATATTTTATTCTATATAACACTGATTAGTAGAGATTTTAATAGATGGCATGGATTATGCTCATTTTTAGTATGAATATTTTGATTTTATCATTTTTAATTGTTTCTTATCAAAAACATTGCTTTATTACTGAAAAACTATTACATGGATTAATTATTTTGGTATATTCTAAAAAAATTAAGGGCTTCTTCCATAAGAAAGAAAGCCCTTAATTAATTGATTAGAGAAACTAATAATTAATTATTTTGATGCTTTTGCGTTAATAGCATCTAAGATCTTATCTTTGTCTTTTACAACAACAACGCCTGGTAAATCAATTGGAGCACCAACTTGTGCAACAAATGTACCTTGTACTTCACCTACTTTGTAAGTTGTAAAACCGATTCTGTAAAGACCTCTGATTAAAGCTTTTAAAGGATTGCTAACTTCGCTTGTAATTCTTAATACAGAATTATATTTGCTTCCAGATGGTTGAGCAGGTAATTCACTACTATCATCATTAGAGCCATAAGAAACCCATTTTGTTCCATCAATTTTAGATGGAATGTCTTCTGGCATGATGATGTCTAATGCTCTTTCAAATGTTACCCATGTGTCAAAATAGTTGTCCATATCTTTTGAACCTTCAGCCCATAGATCAGAAACATAATCTTTGTCTGTTGGTTTTGCAAGATTTTTAACTGGAGAAACCATTCTTACACCAATTTCTGGAGCAATAGCTGGAATCCATACATAAAGATAAAAGAATTTTTTTCCATCTCTTTCTTCATCAGCTGCAGCACCTGGTTTTACATAACCAAAATAGCTAACCATTGAAGTATAAGGAACTCTAACTGTTCCTAGTGGAGTAGATTGAGCACCCATATCAGCACCAAATGATGGAAGACTACCACCACCGCCCATTGATTTACAACCAATAAAAGCGAAAATTAGGACCATTGCAAAAGCAATAACTAATAATTTTTTCATTCTCTTTCTCCTTGAGATAATTTTTATTATACTTAATTTTAATTCATAAAATTTAAGATGTCAATATTCTCTTAATATTTTTTAATACATTATTTATATTATTTACATTATTTTAAATTTTATTTCTATAAAAACTATTTTATTTATAAAATTTAATGCTTTTCTTTTTAGAAAATAAATGATAATATTAGTTTTCTTTTAATAAATTAACTTTATAATAATATTATAGTATTATTAATATAGTAAATTTAAATTTTTATTTATCAAATGGAATTTTAAATGTTTGGAAATGTTATTGGGCAAGAAAAT
>Ga0154417_1264_pt1 | contig 5599 bp, 5 predicted proteins | sample RifGroC1_FD_115921 | JGI IMG/M metagenome (GOLD analysis project Ga0154417, IMG submission 115921) | Spirochaetes bacterium GWC1_27_15 | reverse complement strand
AATATAGCAATTTGTTATTAAAAGTCAAGGGAAAATTTAACCTCTTACTTACCAATATTCAATTTATTGATAAACGAGGAGACCTGTCAGATTTTTGAAACCTGACAGGTCTTGAAAGTGAAAAAAATGTTTATTCAACAGTAATTTTTACATTATAACTTCCTGTATTATTACTGTTATATACGGTTTCATAAATAGAAATATAGAGCATTCCAGAGTTTTGGGCAACCCCAGAGTATTTTGCACCAGCAGAAATTGTAGTCCCGCCCTCACCAATTTTAAAAGCGACGACTCCGTAGTTAATATATTCTGCGTTTGCGGGTGCTGCACCATTAACACTGCCATCTGGTTTGTATTTATTGCCAGAAAGACTTTGTAATATAATTTCACCAGTCGAAACTATTTGAATTTTTGTACCTTTTTTTACCATGATACCAGTTTTTAACCAACCACCATTAGCATTACAACTAATATTTTTTGATGCAATTAGAGTAAAATTATTTGTCTGTTGATTTTTTGATTGAGCATAAAATTCTGCAAGATCAATTTTTTCTCTTGGAATATTAAGAACCCCATATTCTGTGGTTACACTAATTATTTTAATATCATACACTCCGTTTATAAGATATTTATCATTTATTGTAACCTCGTCTTTATTATTTAAGCCTTCTTGTATATTATAGCTTAATTTTAAATCTTCTAATAAGCCATTTATATTATAATCTTGGTAAATAGATTCTTTATATTTATCAGATAAAATATAGTTTTCTAAAATAGAAATAGTCATAATGCCGTATTTTGATATTTTTTCATAAGAATCTTTACGAATTGTTTCATCTTGATTATTTAAACCGTTTATAAGGTCAGTTATTGTTTTTTCTACGGATTTATCAACAACTATGCCAAATTTTACCGAAGTTATATTAGCAATAGGTATTTCAAGTTTGCCATAATCAGTCAAAAAATTTATACTACTAATATTAGTCTTCCCAATAATATTATTTCCATCTCTTAACAAAAGTTTACAATCAACATCCTTAGATGTTTGCGAATTTAAAAAAATTGTACTAATAAAAATCAAAAACAATAAAACAAACTGTTTTTTCATAAAAAACTCCTTCTTAATTAATATATATAATTTTAAAATTATTTTAAAAACATTGCAAACTAAATACTTTTATGTATATAATTAATTATATTAAAAAAATAAAAAAAAGAAATAGATTTAATAAAAAAATATAGTAAAAAAAATTTTTAAAATTTAGATAAATATTCTTAAAAATATAGATTAAGTAATACGACAATATATAAAATTCTATTTAGAGGATATTATATGAATCAAGAAAACTTAAATATTCTCATTACGGCATCAGAATGTAGAGGACTTGCAAAAGTAGGTGGACTTGCGGATGTTGTTATGGATTTATCTTATGCTTTACAAGAAGAACAGATAAAAGTTTCTATTATTATACCTTACTATGATGCTATAAATTGTGATGCTAAATTTTTATTTGAAACTGAGATAGAATTTGGGGTATCAAAACATAGGATACAAGTATTTCATTATATTCTAAACACTGTAAATATATTTCTTATTAAAAGTGCTGATTATTTTTCTTACGAATACGGAAGTATTTATATAGATAGCGGGAAATTCCAAAGAGGTCCTTTTGAAGATGATGCAAAAAGATTTGCTTTTTTTTCCAAATCAGTTTTAGAACTTCTAGATAATTTTGAATATTTCAAAGATATAAATATACTTCATTGCAATGACTGGCATACTGGAGTTATTTTAACATTATTAAAATATGATTCTAAATATTCTAAATTGGCAAAAAAACTAAAAACTGTTTTTACAATTCATAATCTTGATTATCAAGGGGTAAGACCTTTTGAGATGAAAGAAAATGGAAATTTACCTTGTTTCAAAAGCTGGTTTCCACAATTATACGAAAATCTAAAAGCAGATAATAAACTTACCTATATTAAAGACTTAAACGACCAATCTTGTTTTAACCCAATGAGAGCAGGCATAAGATGCTCTAATATCGCAAATACAGTAAGCCCAACATATTCAAAAGAAATTACCAAAAAAGATAATTTATCTGAAAATTTTATGGGTGGAAGAGGGCTAGAAAGTGATTTAAAAAAACTTTATGATAATCATAAATTAAAAGGTATATTAAACGGTCTTGATTATAAAGGAAATAATCCAAAAGAGTTAAATCCACCATTTGATTCTACTATTGGAAATTGGATGATAAGTAAAGAATGTCATAAAATACAATTTTTAAAAAACTTTTCTTCAAATGTACAAGAAATTTATCAAAAAATAGGCGATAAGTTTTTAAATAAAGAAACTATTTTTGAAAAACTAAAAACTTATAAATACGAAGAAATGAAATCAAAAATATTAATTGTTGCTGTAACAAGAGTTGTAAATCAAAAAATGGGGATACTTGCCGAGAAATTAGGAAAAGATTCTACCCTTATAGAAGAAATGTTAAAAAAAAATATATTTTTAATCGTTTTTGGCTCAGGAGAATTATCACCTCAGATGGAAAAAATTAACTCTTTTAAAAATGGATTCTTTATAAACGCGTTTAATCCAGAGTTTGCGAAGAATTTATACATTGTAGGTGATTTGTTTTTGATGCCTTCTGACTTTGAACCATGTGGAATAAGTCAAATGATAGCAATGCGTTATGGTTGCCTTCCTCTGGCACATAATATTGGTGGTTTACACGATACAATAAGCAATATGGATACAGGTTTCTTATACTCAGGGAGTGATAGAAATAACGCAAAAAAAGCACTCTTAGCTACTTTTGAAAAAGCAATTTCATGTTTTTACAACAAAAAAGACATGTGGAATATTATGCAAGAACATAGTATGACCAAAAGATTTTTATGGTATAATTCAGCAAAAGAATATATTAAAATGTACAAAGAAATTTATTAAGAGGTAAAAATGAATAGCAGTGCAAAAAATACAAAAGAAAGTGCAATGGAGACGAGATATTTAATAATGCCAAATCATACAAACCATCAAGGGACTGCATTTGGTGGAACAATTATGTCGTGGATTGATATGATAGCTGCTATGGTTGCTCAAAAACATTGTGGAAGAGAAGTTGTTACTGTTTGTGTAGAAAGAATAACTTTTGAGTCTCCTGTTAATATTGGAGATCATCTAATTTTAAAATCAAGTATGAATTATGTTGGCAATACCTCTATGGAAGTCGGAGTCTCTGTTATAAAAGAAAATCCTTTTACTGGAGAATGCGTAAAAACCACAAGTGCCTATTTGACATTTGTTGCACTTGACGAAAATAAGAAACCTGCAAAAGTCCCACAATTAATTATCGAAACAGAAGAAGAACAAAGAAGATTTGATAATGCAAAAATTAGAGCAGAATCAAGAAAAGAACTTCTAAAAAAATTAAAGAAAAAAGAATAAATTAATTTAGGTACATCACGATAAATTTGAACAATTGTCAGTATAAAAAGCAACATTTGCAGATGCTGCTTTTATTTTTTATTTACAATATCAAGAATATCTCTTACCAAATTATCTCCACCATCCAATAACACATCGTAACAAGGAAGACTTATTGATTTTGTTATATCATCACAATTTCTTAAAATATCTTCTTTAGTTAAATTTTCATGATTTATAGTGATCGCAACAACTTTTTTACCAGAAATTAACTCTATTGCCTCAATTTGTTTAGAAAGCGGGTGTATTTTATAACCCGCAAATCCGTCATACTCTTTTCGGGAAGGAGAATGCTGTAAAATAACTACATCTGGTCTTCCAGCAGCAAGTATTTCAAAACCACCAGGATACGCAGGATTCATTAGACTGCCCTGTCCTTCGATGATTATCACATCACATTTTTTTTCTTTATATGCACTTAGTATAGCATTCTCAAGCTCACCTGCGACAAAATCGTTGATTAACGAGTCCATAATTATACTGTACTCAGCACCTTGAAGCCAACCAGTTTGACCTGTGCCAATCATTTCTGTTTTTAGTCCAGCCTTGTTGAAAGCATTAACCAAAATCCATGCAGTAGTTCTTTTACCAACAGCAGAGTCTGTCCCCAAAATTGCAATTTTTAAAGCCTTTACATTTTCGATATTACCGCTAAAACTATGTAATTTGCTTCGATCTGGAGTTTTTCGTATGTCTCTAATTTTAACGTCATGTTTTTTTGCTAAGTTTGCCAATTCTTCATACTCAGATATAAAATCGTGTAATCCAGAATCTATATTTAAACCAAGCGTTATTGCTTTTTTTATGTCATTATAAGCATAATCTGGAAGCCTTCCACCATCTGGAGCGATACCCATTACAAGATGTGTAGGTATAACACCATTATTCTTAGAAAAATTGTAAGAATGTTCCACACTATCCAAAATAGGAATATTATTTGGCTTATTATCCAAAAATTCCCCTGCATCCTTTCCAGAAAGAGTAGAATCAACAACTGATAAAACCTTGTATCTTTTTGTCATTCTCACAAGACCATGTGCTGTCTTTCCATTTAAATTGCCAAAATTACCCTCACAATAAACAATTGCATTGCCCTCTGGAAAATTCATAATTTACCACCTATTCTATATTCTCTCAATATAATATTTTTTGGCTTTTTTAAGCATTTCATACCAAGTTAAATTATACAATTTGTACACCAAATTATCAATATTTTTAAATTTTTTCTAATCAATGTATCGTTTCCAATTTAATTTTATAAAGTCCCATATTCCTTTTGGAGCGTAATTAGGGTAAATTTTTTTGAACTCTCCCATTGCCTCATCAGGCGTTTTTACTTTTAGAATCTTTTTCTTAACTAAATACAATAACCCAATCGAAGGACTCCTCGATTCCCCAAGATTGCAATGAACTAACACATTTAACCCATCCCTTAATTTTTCATCTATAAAATCAAGAGCCTTATCAATAATCACATCAGAAATATATCTGTAATCGGGACTATCCACTAAATTTAATATAAGCCTATTGTCTCTAACAGCAAATAAATATTCTGAATGCCCTTTTGGTGCACCCTTTTCTTTATAACCTAAAGCCTCCCTATGATACGGCTCTTTACAAGCATGAACTGTCGCCCAATTGGGTTGATTTTTAACTGAGTTTTCATAGTCTAATTGGTTACCTATGAATAAGGTTGGGGTGATTGGGAGCATAATTTTGTCCTTATTTAAAAAAAATACCACTTAATTTGTTATAAAATTTATACATTAAACCACTAATCTTTTGAGATTTTTTTTGTAATTTTTTATCTTTTCTGATAACAGGGTGAGATGCAACAAAATCATCAAAATGTGATAATACAACCGACATTCTGTCCATAACCTCAAAATGATGCCACTTTGTCAATTTTGTTTTTTGTATCTCGTCTTCAATTAAAATTACATCGCCATTTTTTTCGGTCTCTTTCAAAACTGGATATTTAAAAGCAGACATAAAATAGAAAATATCATTTCTTAATTCGACTAAAGATTCACCATAAGGTAAAATACTTTTTTCTGTCCAAGATACAATTTCATTGTTTTTGTTGTAATAAACTTCGTG
>Ga0154417_1027_pt1 | contig 9223 bp, 8 predicted proteins | sample RifGroC1_FD_115921 | JGI IMG/M metagenome (GOLD analysis project Ga0154417, IMG submission 115921) | Spirochaetes bacterium GWC1_27_15 | reverse complement strand
ATCTTCTATTGTACCAGTAGTTGTTAACATTTTATAGCATTTTTCGAGGTCAAGTCTTAATCCATAAGCACTTTGATACCTTTCTTCTGCTGTTTTTGCCATAAGTTTCATTATAATTTTTGATACTGGTTTTGGTATTTCTTTATTTATTTCATCTGGAGGAGTTTGAACTTTTGCAATATGGCTATGAACTAATTCCATTGGATCATCTGATTTAAAAGGAAGTTCCCCTGTCAAAATTTCGTAGAATGTCACACCAAGTGAATAAAAATCTGTTCTATAATCAATACTTCTATTCATTCTACCTGTTTGTTCTGGCGAAATATAATAGAGTGTACCTTCGAGTCCTTCTGGACTTATCATTTTTTGGCTTTCTTTTGTAAGCTGTGTTGAAATACTAAAGTCTATTAATTTTACTTCGCTTGATTCTGGATTTAAAAGAACGTTGTGAGGTTTAATATCCTTGTGAATTATATGTTTTTTATGGATTTCGCCAATAATAGTTGCCATTTTAATTGCTATAACTAAAAATGATTTAAGATTCATTTTTTTGGATGCAATTATTTTATCGATTGATTGTCCACCAAAATCTTCCATTACAATGACTTGTGTGTTTTTGTATTTAATTAAATCATAATTTTTAATAGTTCCTTCCATATCCAATATCTTTGCAATATCGTATTCGTATTTGAATTGTTTTAATTCTTCTGGTGTTGGATACTCATTCTTTAGTACTTTTACCACAACTGGTTTATTATCAGATTCTCTAATAGCTTTATAGATTAGAGTTTGTGAACCATTATAGATTTCTTCGTTTATTTTATAACCTGCAAGAGTAATCATTTCTTCCTCCATAAAAAAATATATTATATTAATATTGATCATATTCTAATTCATAATTATTTATAAATCAATAGGTTTTTTAAATTTTTAATTTTTTTAATTTTTTTAAAAAAATTACTTGAAGTAAAAACAAATAATCTTTATGTAAGAATATAGGATTATTTTCTTATAAAACTATTGAAATATTTTAGAATTTATTATATATTATGAAAGTTATAATAACAATCATAGAGATTATTAATCATATATCAATAACTGAAAACAACAACATTCTTTAAATGGAGTCTTTTTTATATGGAAATTTATTTAAGTACTGAATATCTTGATATTTATGTAGATAGAGAATTATCTTTTTTATATCAACAATGGAAAAAGTCTGTAAGTACAGAACAATTTAGAAAAGGTTTTACTAAAATGCTTGAAATAATTAGAAAAAACAATTTAGTTTCTGTAATAGCAGAGCCAGAAAAACTTGGAGCAATTTCTAATGAAAACCAAAAATGGCTTGATGAAATTTGGCTTAAACAAGTATTTGATGTTGATATAAAAGACCTTTTAGTAATATATCCAAAATGTGTATTATCTCGATTATCAACAAAGATTTGGGTCAACAATACTTTTAAACTTGGAATAAATATCGCTTATGTTGAAGATATAAAAAAATCTATAGAATTTATTAAAAAGCAAAAAATAGGTTAATTATAATTTAAAAAAACAATTTTTGAAAATGCCTAAAAAATCATAGACTTTTTAGGCATCCATTTAAGAATATCTTAGAATTTCTACTTTATATACTCAAGCATCTTGTCTCTAATAGTAGTAAAAATCCACTGACGTTTTTCATCATTCTCTTCAAGGAGAGTGAGCCTAATCCCTTTGAGTTTAGAATAAAAACCAGTCATTGGCACAGTAATAATACCAGTGCTTCCAAGTAAATAATAAACAAATCTCTTATCATTCTCAAAATGTTTTTGACTACAAAGTTCTTCCACTCGTTTTTTTATTTGTTCGTTTGCTATTGGCAACGTTTGTGTTGGATTTAAAAGTTTTTCGTCAAACAAAACAGCCATATAAAAAGCACCTTTTGGCTCAATAAGTCTTATGCCCTTATGGCCATTAAAAATTAATGATGCCTCTTTTGCTCTTTTCTCAAATTTATCACTACGCATTTTTAAGTGTTCTTTGTACATTGGGTTACCTAAAACTAAAGGTATTGCCATCTGAGGCAAAGTCGTAGAACAAACTTCAAGTCTTTTTGCTTTCAATATTGTTTCAATATATTTTTCAAACTCTTTGTCTTTATTTTTATTATAAACTTCAATCCAACCACATCGAGACCCAGGCCAAGGAATTTGTTTACTTATGCCATTTAAACTCATTCCACAAGCATTACCTATAACAGTTGAAAGTTTTACCCTCTCAGCATTAGAATAGACGATTTCTGAGTACATTTCGTCGCAAACTACAAAAAGATTCAATTCTTCTGCAATTTCACAAATTCGTTTGAGAGTTTCTCTTTTTATAACAGCACCTGTTGGATTACCTGGATTTATCAATAAAATACCAGCTATTGAGTCATTATATTTTGCTTTATTGTAAATTTCATCTACATCTGGCTCCCAGTCTTTATCTGGATTAAGAGTATAAGTTAAATGTTCGTAACCAGAGTGGGCGGCTTCTGCTGATGAATGTGTTGAATAGGCTGGGGTTGGACCTATTACTCTTGCTTCTCTTTTCAAAAAGCCAAAAATTTTTGCAACTGCATCGCCAAGACCATTAAAGAAATACACATCATTAGGTGAAATTTGTATCCCACCTTCTTTATTAGTCTGCTCTGCAACAAATTCACGAGTTTTTAAAACACCTTGAGTATCACAGTATCCCCATGTATTGTCATTGTCAACAAGTTTTTTTATTTCGTCTTTGATCCATTCTACAATTTTTTCACCTTTTGCAGTTGGATCGCCGATGTTTTCTGGGACTAATTCCAAACCCATTTTTTTTAATTCGTTTGCAACAACAACAATTTCTCTTATTTCGTAAGAAAGGGATTCTGCTCCTGCTGGAACTAATTCTCTACGCAATTTATCCCCCTTTAGAAAGTATAAAGTATTCAATATATTTTATTATATCGAATATTTTATAATTAGCTTGATAGATTTTTTGTATAGAATAAAATATATCAGAATTTTTTGAATTTGTCAAAAAATATACGATTAACTAGCGTTATTTGGGTGTAATTTTTTGAACCTTGATTATAATCTCTACCTTTAATTATCCTGAGCAAAAAAAATATCCCACATTCTCAAATGATTATCTAAGAATCAAGATCAAAATAAACTTTATTTGCAAATCAAAACTATATATCTTTTACAATTTTGATGTATTTGAAGTGAATAAAAACATAAATTAGAATTCTACCTTATTTATTTTCTTTTATATTCGTCTTTATTTATGACACTTGCTATAAAAAGATTTGTTTCTTCTTTGAGATTTTTGATTACTTCTTGATTGACTTTGTCACCAAATTCATCAATTATAAGTTTTATACTTGGTCTAAGTGGAACGCTAGGATTCACAGAAAGCACGACCCCAATAGAATTGTTGTTTAACTGAACGATTGTACCTGGTGGATAAATAGAAAATGACATTAAGAAAGTCGTAAGTATATTAGAATCAAACTTACCATCATAACTTGATAAAACTTCTTTCATTGCCATATAGCCAGTTTTACTTTTTCTATAATTGCGAAAAGAAGTTTGAGCCTCAAATGAGTCAGCAACAGCGAGAATTTTGGCAAAAACGTGAATTTCCTCACCTTTTAATCTCTTTGGATAACCATTACCATCAAATCTCTCATGATGTTGAATAACTCCTGCTAAAACATTACTGCTAACTATATTTTTTGCACTAATTAACTTATACGCTATCACAGGATGTGTTTTTATTATATCATATTCGTCATCTGTTAGTTTTTCATCTTTGTTTACTATTTCTTGTGGAATCTTAACCATCCCAATATCATGTAAAAGCCCAGCAAGTCCCAAATCATATAATTGCAGATCATCAAATTTTTCGGTAATACCACCAATTATTGCAAGTATAGTTGAATTTACACAATGATAAGTTTGATAATTATAATTTTCTGAGCCTGAAGCAATATGACTTATTATAAAATTTTTATCTTTTTTTACTATAAAAATCAAATATCTTACGATTTTATTTAATTTTTCTAAAGAAATATTTTCTGTATCTATAAAATATTTCGTAAAAATATCGTATTCTTTTAGGCATAAGTCATATAACTCAACAATATTTATTTCTGGCGGGTATTGAGAATCAAGTTCTAAAGAATAAATTTCAAATATAGAAAAGAGTTTATTCGCACCTATATAAGGCATAAGAATACCATTTAAGTTATTTATGAAATCTTCTCTTTTAGAAATAGATTTAGCTACCCATATAAATTTTAAGGCTTCTCTATATAGACTATCTAAATCTGTATGGGTATTTGATATTATAGGTAAATATTCTTTTTTGAGAAAATGATTTACCTTTTCAATAATGTTATCTAATTTTTCCATAAAAAAGCATTAATTTCAAATTTTAAATAATAGACCTTGTTTTAACAATCATAAAAGCGACATTTATAAATGTCGCTTTTATATATAGATAAGATGATTTAAAACATTTTAAGGTTGACAGATGCCAATTAAACAATTGTAATTGTAAAAAATACAAATTATCTTTTTGAGAATTGGAATCTTTTTCTTGCTTTTTTGTGACCGTATTTTTTTCTTTCAACCATTCTTGGGTCTCTTGTTAAGAAAGAATTAGCCTTTAATGGCTTATGATTTTTTTCATCAATAAAATCTAAGGCTCTTGCGATACTATGTCTTATAGCCCCAGCTTGTCCTGATAAACCACCACCATAAACATTTATAACAATATCATAGTCATTTTTAAAGTTAACAGCTTCTAAAGGCTGTCTAACAATCATTGTATAATTTCCAGCAGGAAAATAATCATCAAGTTTTTTATTATTGACAATAATATTTCCTTTTCCTTTAACAACTTTAACTCTTGCAACTGCTTTTTTTCTTCTACCTGTAGCAAAAATTGAATTGGCTACTTTAATCGTTTTTGACATCTACAACTCCCTATTATAATTTCTCAATTACTTCTGGCTTTTGAGGTAAAGCATCGTAATTTTCACCTTCATAAACTCTTAAATTTCTAAAAAGATCTCTTCCAAGAGGACCTTTTGGTAACATTCCTTTAATAGCAATTTCTAATGGGTCTGTTGGTTTTTTAGCAACAAGTTTTTCGTAAGTGATAGATTTCATTCCACCTGGATGACCCGAATAATTATAGTAAATTTTGTCTTTAAATTTGTTACCTGTCATAAGAGCTTTTGCTGCATTAATAATAACAACATTATCTCCAGTATCAAGATATGGAGTGTATATAGCTTTATGTTTACCTCTGAGTATATAAGCAGCTTTTGCTGCAACTTTACCAAGTGGTTTTCCGTTAGCGTCGATTATGCACCATTTTTTCTTTACATCTTTTGGTGTTACATTGTAAACATCATATTTTTTCATCTTCTCAATCTCCTTAGATAATAACAGAAAAATAATATATTATTTTATTTTTAAATTGTCAATAAATTTTTTATCGTTTTATTGGAATGATAATAAATTTATTATTTGTTTTACAAAAATATTTTTGACAACAAAAAAAAATCTAAATTTTTGACAAAATTTAAATTTTAGGATATATTCTGTTAAATTCAAAAAAAATTTGAAAAGATTTTAATTATTGGTAAATTATATTCTAAGGAAGTAATAAATTATGGCATCAATTATTAATTTAGAAAAAGATTTGAACAAGTTAAGAGAATCAAAAGCAGGAACTTATTTACTTTTAACTGGTAAATTATATTCTGCAAGAGATGCCGCTCACAAAAAATTAAAAGAAATGTTTGATAAAAACGAAAAAATTCCTGAATTTTTAAAAAATAGTATAATTTATTACATGGGACCAACCCCAACCCGTCCTGGTTATCAAATAGGAAGCTGTGGACCAACTTCCAGTTATAGAATTGATTCTTTTTTAGAACTTACATTAAAAATTGGTATTGCTGCAACTTTGGGTAAAGGTGAAAGAGAAGATTTTACCAAAGACCTCATAAAAAAATATAAAGCCCCTTATTTAATTACAATCGGTGGTGCATCAGCTTACCTTGCAGAATGCGTTGTTTCATCTCGTGTAATTATGTTTGAAGAACTTGGGGCAGAAGCAATTACAGAACTTGTAGTTAAAGATTTTCCTGTAATTGTTGCAATTGATATTTATGGAAACGATATTTTCTCAAAAAACTTAGATATTGCATAAAAAAATAAAATAATTAAAAAAAACATTTATTTTAATGGAAAAATATTGTAAAATCACTAATAGTAATATTAATTTTTAGGAGTTTTTTTATGCGAAAAGTTTTTATTCTTCTATTTCTGCTTTCTTTTAATATGTTTTTTTTATTTGCAAATGAAGTAATACAAATACCTTCTTCAAAAGAAGATAAATGGTATTCTACTGGAGTTGTTTATGAATTATTTGTAAAGTCGTTTAAAGACACGAACGAGGATAAATATGGTGATTTTAAAGGTGTTTTAGAAAAACTCGATTATATAAAAAGTTTAGGAGTTACAGCAATCTGGTTTATGCCAATTTGGAATACTCCAAAAGATGCTCCAGAATACGAACCTTCTGATTTTATGGATGTAAATCCACTCTATGGAACAATGGATGATTTTAAAGATATAATTAAAGCTTGTAAAGAAAAGAACATAAAAATCATACTCGATTTTACTATAAATCACACATCAGACAAACATCCATTCTTCATTGATGCAGCAAGAATACCTTCTTCAAAAGAAGATAAATGGTATTCTACTGGAGTTGTTTATGAATTATTTGTAAAGTCGTTTAAAGACACGAACGAGGATAAATATGGTGATTTTAAAGGTGTTTTAGAAAAACTCGATTATATAAAAAGTTTAGGAGTTACAGCAATCTGGTTTATGCCAATTTGGAATACTCCAAAAGATGCTCCAGAATACGAACCTTCTGATTTTATGGATGTAAATCCACTCTATGGAACAATGGATGATTTTAAAGATATAATTAAAGCTTGTAAAGAAAAGAACATAAAAATCATACTCGATTTTACTATAAATCACACATCAGACAAACATCCATTCTTCATTGATGCAGCAAGTAGTCCTTCTTCAAAATACAGAAATTGGTATGTATGGAGAGATCAAATGCCACCAAAAGACGAAAAATGGAAAGGCGATTGGTATCAATCATCAAAAGAAGATATAAATGGATACTATTATTCTGCTTTTAGGACTAAAACAAAACCAGACTTAAATTTTAGAAATAAAGAAGTTGTAGAATATATGAAAAAAGTGATAAAGTTTTGGCTTGATTTGGGAGTTGATGGATTTAGATTTGATGCTATTGGCAATCTTGTTGAAAATGCGCCTAACCTTTGTGATCATCAACCAGAAAACTTTGAAGTTTTAAAACAATTAAGAAAATTTGTCGATGATAATTATACAGGAAAAGATATATTTTTAGTAGGTGAAGCTGCATCTGATTTCAGTTTATACTTTGGAAATGGCAAAGATATTTTTCACTCTGTGTTTAATTTTAAATTTAATTCAAGTATTCTTAGATATGTAAAATTTTCATCTCCTTATACAAATAATGGTTTAAATCTTATCGAAGATGAAGTTTTAAAACAAGTTAAAGACTCAAAAGAAGGTACATGGTGGGGAACTCTTCTTTCTAACCACGACTTATTTGTTGGCGACAGACCTTTTCAACAACTTGGTGGTGATATAGAAAAATGTAAACTTGCTGCTGCGTTATATTTAACTATGCCAGGTATTCCATTTGTTTATTATGGTGAAGAAGTTGGAATGGACACATTCACAAAACCAAGAAATGACAAATGGCTTAGATGTTTAATGCAATGGGATGACAGTAATGAAAGGTCTGGTTTTACAACTGGAAAATATTCATGGAATATGGCAAACGCAAACTATAAAGACTATAATGTTAAAAAATTTGACACTGATCCAAATTCAATTTTAAATTATTATAGAAACTTGATAAAAACAAGAGTTGCAAATAAATCATTATCTTTAGGAAGCTTTCAAGCATTAAAAATAAACTCAACCGATATGGTTTTTGTTGCATACCTAAGAGAATATAAAGGTGAAAAAACACTCGTTATTCATAATTTTTCAAAGAATGAAGGTAAATTTGATATTGATTTGACTGGAACTATCCTTAGTGGCACAAAAGCAACTATAAAGACTCTTTTTGGTAATGGAACATTCAATATTGCTGGTGATAAACTAACTGTTGAAAAACTAATGCCTTATCAGTCAGTTATTTTAAAGTTTGAGTAAATAAATTTTTAACCAAAAGACCTGTCAAGTTTTAAAAACCTGACAGGTCTTTATCTTAATTTTGTAGCTAAATAATAAATTAAAAAGTTGATATATTGGGTTTGGATTTTAAAAAAGTGAATTAAGGTTAAAGTTAATTTAGTGGAGAAGTGATGGCAAAATTCAATTTAGAGCAAGATATTGCACTAAGATTTGTTGAAGAAAAAGATTGTTTAAAAAAAATTAATATTGTAAATGATATTCCACCCAAATTTAATTACAATAAAATTTTAAAACATATAAAAAATAAATCAGAAAAAAATATATTTCAGATCATAATAAATCTCAATCCAAAAAAAGAAAAAAAATCTTTTAAATTTATAATTCAAGAATTTAAAAATGTTAATGGTGATAAAGATAAAATTTGTTTTGTATTGAATATTTTAAAATTACTTGATAAACAATATCTTGTCGAAAAATCATTAAACGAAGCAATAAAAAAAATAAAAAAACACAAAGATTTGTTTGAAAAACTTTTAGAATCTGAAAGTATTATAACTTTAATTAAAAATAATAGTTTTAGTTCTAAGTCAGTTAAGGATGTTTTAGAGGCAAATAAGCAAAAAATAGGCACAAACGAGATAATTTTAAACCATTTAAAAGATTCGTTTACTTATGACGAAAATTTGATAAAATTTAAAAATAATTTTAATGAAATAGCTCTTGAGTTACCAGAACTTGAAACAAATTTCTTTGAAGAAAATAAAACTTTGCAAATAGATCAAATTCAACCTGAAATTGCAAAAAATTCTGATTTACCACCTTTAGAGTCGATGGGTATTGAACAAGATTATAATCTCGAAAATTTAAACAAAAGAATTCCAAAAAAAGACTTAAATGAGATAGATAAACTTCTT
>Ga0154417_1061_pt1 | contig 14573 bp, 13 predicted proteins | sample RifGroC1_FD_115921 | JGI IMG/M metagenome (GOLD analysis project Ga0154417, IMG submission 115921) | Spirochaetes bacterium GWC1_27_15 | reverse complement strand
ATTTTCTGTTTTGGATTTGTGTTCGATAGCATCTTCAACAAGTTCCAAAATTTTTGAAATTGAGGATTGTGTAAATATTTTTGTTACTTTTATAGTTAAAACTCCGTTATTATTTATCATTCCAGCAAAAACTCTGTCCCCTACCCCTACATTTTTTGGTTTATGCTCACCAGTTAGAGAACTTGTATCCAAAAAGGACTCACCTGACAAAATAACCCCATCAAGTGGAATCTTTTCACCAGGTTTTACAATTATAAGATCATCAACTTTTACCTCATAAGGAGAAACTTTTATCATATCTCCGTTATTTTTAAGGTTTGCATAATCAGGACGGACTTCTAATAAGGAAGAAATTGATTTTCTTGAGTTATTTAACGATAATTCTTGAAAAAACTCGCCAATTTTATAGAATAACATAACTCCAGCAGCTTCAGAAAAAGCATTTATACATAAAGCACCAATTGTAGCAATGCCCATCAAAAAATTCTCATCAAAAATTTTACCTTTTGTAATATTTGTAAATGCTTTATATAAAACTTTCCACCCAGTAAGAAAATACACAAACAAAAAAATAACATATTTTAAGAAATTGTATGGAAATGTTTTTATAAAATTTTCTACAAGTAAACCAGCTACAAAAATAATCAAAGATATTCCCATTATAATAAATTCTTTTTTTAGGTTATAATTTTTGTTTTCTTTTTTTGCTATTTCATCTACTTTTATATCTGGTTCAATATCGTTTATTTTTGATTTAACTTTCTCAATATCAGATGTCTCAATGTGCATTGAAAGAGTTGCAAAATTTACAGAAACATAATCAACGCAAGAAAGCCCTTTTATAGAATCCTCTAATTTTGCAGCACAATTTGGGCAATCAAGATTTTTTAAAGCATATTTTTTCATAATCAATCCTCATTAAATAAATTTTTCATCTATATGAATAATACCCTGAGTTAAAAGTTCTTCAATATGAGAATCATCAAGCGAATAATAAACAATTTTACCTTCTTTACGGTATTTTACAAGATTTGTCTGCTTTAACAATCGTAATTGATGAGAAATAGCAGATTGTCCCATATCTAATAGATTTGCAATATCACAAACGCACATTTCTTGTATAGATAAAGCAAACAAAATTTTAAGCCTCGTTTTATCACCAAAAACCTTAAAAAAAGTTTCAAGTTTTTCCAATTTTTTTTCTTCTGGAATATTAGGTTTAACTTTTTCTATAACTTCTTTATGAATAACATTACATTTACAAAACTCTGCTTCTTTTTCCATAATTTTATCCTACAAATTAATATATGAACACATATTCATATATTAATAAAAATTTTTTTGATAGTCAATAGTTTTTTTTAAAATTTTATTATATATAAAACTCGTCATAAAAAAGATTCTTGAATAAATCCCCAATATTGATTATACTATAACACAGATTAGTCAGATTGTCACTGATTCACACATAGCGACTGCAAGCCACAGATTAAAATCCTATAATTACTTGATATTAAAGTAATTAGATTGAAAAACATAAAACTTTTCAGTATATAAGCAAACCATATTTACGATGTTGTTTTTAAATATTTGATGGAAGACCTTGAGATTGCAAAAGAAATAATTAATGCTATTATTGATAAGGAAATCATTAGTTTAACATTAAAACCTCAAGAAAAATCATTAGAATACTCAGTTGAGATAGATAGGCATAAAAAAATAATAAAAAAGATTCTATTTACAACTATATGAGCTTATATAGGTGAAATAATTAACTCAAAATATGACTTTATTGAATGTTTGACTCATAATTCTTTTATAATCCAAATACCTAAATTACATCCCACAATGAAAACTAAGATAGAGAAAATATTGAGTATATTTGACCAAAAGGAAAAAACTAGTAGAAATTTCTTTATAAATTACGAATATGAGCCAAAAGATGAAATTATGAAAAGAATCATCAAAATACTACTAAAAGCAGCGAGTAACCCAAAAGTTAAAGAAGAACTCGAATTGGAAGAAGAAAAAGACAGACTTATCAAAGAACTTATGGAAAAATTGGGGGTGAGATGTGAAAATATAACACAGATTAAATCATAACATATTCAGATTAAATCTGTGTAAGTATATACAATAAATGTATTTAACTTTTTAAATTTGTGACAAATCAAAAACTTTTTAGTATATCTTACCATAAAAGCGACATTTTCAACGCAACTTCTTTTAGATTTTAATCTTTCAAAACTTGAGTTATGCTATCAATCGCAACTGAGGTCATAAAATCGATTTCTTCCTTATTAATTATAAGAGGTGGCATAAAGTATATTGTGTTGCCAAGATTTCTAAGTAAAACGCCTTTTTTTTCAGCGATTCTATAAATGCTGTGACCAATGCGTTTTTTGTAATCCAAGTCTTCTTTTGTGTTTTTATCTTTCACAAGTTCAATTGCTGTTACCATCCCAAGATTTCTTATTTCACCAACATTTTTATGTTCTAACAAAGGTGTTACTTTTTCGTAAATATATTTACCAGTTTCTTTGTTTTTCTCAATAATATTCGTTTGGTCAAATAACTCGAATGTCGCCAAAGCCGCACTACAAGCAAGGGGATTGCCTGTGTAAGAATGTGAATGTAAAAACGCCTTCCCAGACTCATAAGGAGCGTAGAATGCTTGATAAATTTGGTCGCTTGTCAAAACCGCAGACAATGCCAAAAATCCCCCAGTAAGTCCTTTTGACACAACAGCAAAATCTGGTATAATATCAGCGTAATGAGTTGCCATTATTTTACCCGTTCTGCCAAAACCACAAGCAATTTCATCACAAATTAGATGTATATCAAGTTTTTTAGAAGTTTCTCTAAGTTTTTTTAAGAATATTGGAGAATACATTTTCATCCCAGCAGCACATTGTAACATTGGCTCTATAATAATGGCAGCAGTTTTATCTGCAAGTTTTTCTAACTCTTTTTCGGTTTTTGCAAAACATTCTGCATTACAAGTATTTCTTTGTAAAGAGAATGGACATCTATAACAATCTGGTCCAAAAACTTCGTTTGTCTTTAATAAAAGAGGCTCAAAAACCTTTTTATATAAACCCAAAGACCCCAAAGATAATGCACCAATAGTTTCGCCGTGGTAAGCACCAGATATATAAACAAATTCGTTTTTTTGTGGAATACCTTTATTATACCAATATTGATAAGACATTTTAAAAGCAACTTCAATCGCAGAAGACCCATTATCAGCAAAAAAAACTTTTGGCAAATTGTCGTTAAATAATTTTGATAATCTAATAGAGAGTTCTACCGCTGGACTATGTGTGTAATTTGCAAAAATCACATGCTCAAGTTTATGTGCTTGCTCTGAAATTTTATCAGCAATGTATTTATTACCATGCCCAAAAATATTTACCCACCAACTCGATATAGCATCAAGAACTCTCTCACCACTTCTCGTATAAAGCCAAACGCCCTCCCCCTTCTCTATATGAATCGCAGGATATTCTTCATAATCCATCATTTGAGAACAAGGGTGCCATATATGTTTTTTGTCTTCTTCTATTAATTTGTTTACTTCCATTTTACACCTTTATTTTTATAATTAAAATTTTAAACTCTATAACACGAATTAACTCAGATTAAAACTAATTAATACATATTTTCACCAATTGGAACAGATTAGAATATTTTTAATCATTTTAAGCAATCTAAAACATTAAATTTAGTTTCGGCAAAAAGTATTTCATCTAAAGCATTATCGAGTTTCTCAGCATCAGAACATTGTTCAATAAATTCTTTCTCGTACTCTGTTATACTACCAAATTTTTTTGACAATAGACGAATTAAGGTTTGTTGTTGTTTTTCAATTTTACCTTCAATTTTAATAGAATCTAAAAATGTTACCATAGGTGAATCCTCCTCTTGTAATTCTTCAAATAATTCTTTTGTTATATTTTCAAATTTATCTTTATCTATATTTTTTACTAAAGAAATATAATAAATTATTGTTTCTAATTCTTCAAGAGTTTTAAATTTATCAAAATAATAGAATAACCTAATTATTTCTAATAATGATTTATACTCTTCCTCAAAAATCGTCTTTAAGGCTATAAGTCCAGAATACAAGTGAATATTATTGATTATTTCTTTATTTATCTTTGTATTATCTTTTGTGTTAAATAATATGTAATTAAAATCAATTAGATTTTGCTTGATAGAATTATCCACATCAAAAATATCTTTAAAATTAGTTGGAATTTTCCATTCTTTTTGTCCATGATAAAAAACAAGTGGTATTACAACTCTTAATTCTTTATTTTTTTTATAGTCTTCAAAAGTTATATTAAAAATATATTTAAATATCTGGATAAATATATCTTTTGGTCTGCTGTTATCAACACTTGATTTATGTTCAACTAAAAGATAAAAATCCAGTTCTTTTTTATTCTTTAGTTTAGTTTTTATTACCAAATCTTTGATACTTGATTTTAAGTTTGGTAACACATGACTTTGTTTATCAAAATCAAGATAATCAAAATCTATTTGATTAAAAACATCTTCTGGAATACTGATTCGCAAAAAATCAATAGCATTCTGTTTATTTGACAAGAGATGTAGAAAAAAATTGTTATGTATGTTTGTTAAATCTTTTTTCATACAAAAAATATAACCAAAATTTTAAGATTTGTCAAAAAGAATTGTTATAGTTATAAAACAGATTGGTTAGATTTCATAGATTAAATTTCTCATAGAGGCACAAAGAACACAAAGAGTAGAATATTTTAACCTAATTCTTCCAAATCAATCCCATTTTCAATCAATTTTTTATTAAATTGTTCTTTGAGGATAAATTTCTTTAATTTATTTAAATTATCTATAACAATCTGTAATTTTCGACTACCAAGTTTTTTAAAAATCTTATAACTTTCAATAAAACAATCAAAGGCTTCGTGATATTTTTTTTTCTCTAAATAAATTAATCCAATATTTGTTTTAGATGAAGCAATTCCATCAATATCTCCCAATTCCTCTTTTATTTTCAAAGATTTGTTATAAAACTCTAACGCTTTATCATAATCTCCTTTATCTTGATAAATCATTCCAATATTACCAATTGATTTACCAATTCCAGATTTATATCCCAATTCTTCAGATATTTTTAAAGATTTGTTATAAAACTCTAACGCTTTGTCATAATCTCCTTTAATTTGATAAATCATTCCAATATTAAAAATTGATTTACCAATTCCATACTTATCTCCCAATTCTTCAGATATTTTTAAAGATTTGTTATAAAACTCTAACGCTTTGTCATAATCTCCTTTATCTTGATAAATAATCCCAATATTATGAATTGTTTTACTAATTCCAGATTTATATCCCAATTCCTCAGATATTTTTAAAGATTTGTTATAAAACTCTAACGCTTTGTCATAATCTCCTTTATCTTGATAAATTAACCCAATATTAAAAATTGATTTACCAATTCCAGATTTATATCCCAATTCTTCAGATATTTTTAAAGATTTGTTATAAAACTCTAACGCTTTGTCATAATCTCCCAAACTTTCATAAATATTACCTATATTTAATATTACTCTTGCAATTCCTCTTTTATCGTCCAATTCTTCAAATATTTCCAAAGATTTATTATAAAACTCTAAAGATTTGCTATAATCTCCCCTATCTTCATAAATCCAGCCGATTTTAATATAATTTTCCCCAATTCCTTCTTTATATCCAAGTTTTTCATCGATTGCTAATGATTGGTTGTATCGAGCTAAAGATAAATCTAACTTACCAATTTGATAATACAACTCCCCAAGTTCTTTTAAATTATATGAAATTTCAATCTCTTCTTTTAATCTTCGATTTAATTGTTCAAAATATTCTATTTTTTCTTCCATATTTGTATATTTTTGTTTTTTTGCTTCAAAATCTTCGATTTTAAAAAGATCAATTGGTGAAATAATTTGAGTTTGTTGTTGTTTTTCTTCTTCTGGGGTAAAAATGTAAATTGATTTCATCCAGTCATAAAAATCAAAGGCATAGCGGATAAAATATTTTTTTGTCTCTTCAGTCATAAAAAAAACAAAAATTGAGTTAAATCTAAAAAAAAAGTCTCTTATATAATTTAAATCTCCAAGATAATCTTTATACTGCTCGTATTCTTCTTTATAATTTTTATCTTTAGTTAAAATACTTACACAATTTTCTATATTATAGATAAAAAACATTAATTTAGGCTTTTTATTCTCGCTATGATATTTTAATAGACTTAATTGAACGCTTAATGCGTTTTGAGGTGGATTTGACATATCCCAAGATATAATATAGTCTTTAAACTGAGTATTTTTAAAATATTCCATTATTTTAAACTTATCTGAGGCAGATGACTGACAAAGCACAAACCCACGAGGAATTAGTTTTAAATATCTTTCAAAAAGATGGAGATTAGATATATTTTCTTCTTTTTTAAATGGAATATTGTTATTTTCTAGCATTTTCTCTTTTTTCTTTATGAGATTTAACAAAATCATCTAATAATGGATGAATATCATAAAAACCTTCGCCATTATATTTCATAACAGCCCTAATTCGGAGTAGGTCGAGGAGGGCTATATTTTGATTTGGTTCTTTTTTATTTCCATTGTAAATATCAATTAATACATCAAGATATTGATCAAAAGTAATTTTTACTTCATCGTTTCTTTCAAAAATTTTCATCGAAAAATAATCTTTATTTTGTGTAATAGATTTTTCTATTGATTTTTTTGTTATTTTATTAGAAGATGATTCGCCCATTTCTCTAATAACAGCATCATTTATTATATTAAACAATTCTCTTAATGAACCGCCAGAATGTTTAATTGCATCAATAAAACATTCATTTTCAAAAAGTGATAAATCTATTCGTTTTGATATGATTTCTTTTAAAACATTTATACCATCTGTAAATTCATTGTTATTTTTATCCTTTACTTTAATCATAGGTAATACCTTTGCTTTACCAAAAACATTCTCAATAAGAGAATAGTCTGAATGAAAAACTAATTCTATTGGGATTGTCAAAATCATAGATGTTTTAAACTCTTTAATAAAAGCACTATTTTTTGTATAAAAGTCTCTTACTTTAAAAAAATCAAATTTTTCCAAATCATCTACGATTATAAGATTTCTTTTACCTGTTTTTTCTTTTAGATAATCAAAAATTTTATTACATTCATATATTAAATCTTTTATTTTTCTTTCTTCAATACAAGTTGTAATTTGTTTTTCTGATTTATTTACATTATATTCAAGTTTTGCACCACCACATATTTTTTTCAAAAATTCAATACCAACGCTTAATGAGGCATTTCTTATTTTATCTTTTTCTGTTACATTTATAGTTTCGTTAAACCAATTATTAATATTATTTATTATTTCTTTAATGTTGTTATCTTCATCAAAATAATTATTTATTGATATTAAATTTAATACATCTTCTATTATTTCAAACAAAAAAGACTCAATAGTAATAGAATTTGAGTTTAATCTCTTAATTATAGAAAAAAATATAATATTATAATCATTTTCTAATTTTTTGGCTAATTTTGTTAATTCTGTAGTTTTACCAGAGCCAGTAAAACCAGCAAAAGTGATTTTAGAATTTATCCTTAATGTATTTTTTAACTCTATATTAATAGAATTAATAACATTGTTTTCTCTAATTTTACTTGTATCTACATAAAATTTTTCAAATCTATCATCTGTTAATTGTTCTAACTGAGTTACATATAGAATATTTTCAATATCTGTTGCTTTATTTATTAAAGTACTAAAATATTCTTCAGGAAGATTATACCCTTCTTGTATCATCTTTATTAAAGCATTTTCTACCATTTTGTATTTATCCTACATGTGTTTTATTGAATGATAATATAAATAAATTAAAGAAAAATCAAGAAGTTTTACAAAAAAAAGAATATAAAAAAATCCGTGTCAATCTTTCCAATCCGTGTCAATCTTTCCAATCCGTGTCAATCTTTCCAATCCGTGTCAATCTTTCCAATCCGTGTCAATCTTTCCAATCCGTGTCAATCTTTCCAATCCGTGCCAATCTGTGTTATAAAAAGGACCTGTCAGGTTTCAAAACCTGTCAGGTCTTATCAGTCTATAATTATTTCAATAAATTTGTCATCAAAATAGAAGCAACTAATGAAAGAATTGCGTAAAATTCTGGGAAAGCAGCCAAAATTAATGTGTTACCAAAAACATTGTGTCCAGAGCCAATTGCTGAAATACCAGCAGCACAAACTTGTCCTTGTTTAATAGCAGAAATTAAATTTGCAATTCCTAATGCAACGCCAGCACCAAATAAAATAGCTGCTTTAAAAAGTGGTATAGATGCACCTCCAGCAGATGCAACAACGCCAGAGTAAATAAAAAATCCAACGAAACCATAAAGACCCTGTGTAGCAGGTAAAGCTGAAAGTACGAGATACAAACCAAAATTTTCTGGTTTTTTCTTCATAGAACCAACTACTGCAGTACCACCAATAACTGTTCCTATTGCAGAACCAACGCCTGATAAACCAACCATCAACCCAAGTCCAAGACCTGTTAATATTAAAGCCCAAATTTCCATATTTATTCTCCTTATTATTTTTTGATATTTGTTTTATAGTTAAAAGGTGTGTAAGCTATGCCACCACCTGTAAAACCAAGATTCTTGTAAAACTCTACAAATGTTAATCTCAATGGGTGTACAAAAGACCCCAAAATTGACAAAGATAAATTTAACCCATGCCCTACAATCATAATCAAAAGCATTGGTATCAATCCGATTATCGAATCACCCTTTGTCATAAATGCAATCTGATTTATAGCAGCACCAAGTAAACCGCCTGACAAACCAAGAGCAAAAAGTCGAATATATGACAAAATATCACCTAAAATTCCTGTAATAGTATTGTACATTTCCCAAAGACCAGTCAAAGGTCTAATAAAAATAGCTTTGTCTATGTTATTAAATAACATAATTAACGTAACACCAGCAATCAAAAGTACAATAGTCACAGTAAAAACATCCATATAAGAATATAGGAATTTACCAATATATAGTGGTCCAATTTTAAATTTTTCGCCACCACCATAAATTATACCAGCAAAAGCAACCCCTGCAATAAACAAAAAGTTACCAACAGGTTGTAAACCAGCCTGAATCCCATTGTTTTTAATTGAATTAATCGTTTTCATAATTAAACCAATTAAAAGCTGGACAAAACCTAATGCCATTGCTAGTATCATAATATCATTTTTAGCATCATGATCAGTTGGGTCATTTACATCTGCAAATATAACAAAAGGTTTAACTACATCTGGAAGAATACCATTTTTGATTAACTCATCCGTTATACTAAACCCAAAAGCACCATTTAGTAAAAAACCAAAAACACTCGTCATAAAAGCTAAAACCATTCCCAATAAAATAAGTGATTTAACACTTTTATTTTTTATGGCAAAAAATGCTATTGTTAAAATTGTAAGTAAAAAAAGCCCATAACCAAGATCAGCCTGACACATACCAAAAAATATTGCATAAAAAGGTGCAATAACAGCAGTTGTATCAAGTTCGTAATAACTTGGAAGGCTAAAAATTTTCATAATTGGCTCAAAAAGTTTTGCAAATGGACCATTTCTCAATTGAATTGGCACATTATCCCCAGCTTTAGGCTCTTCAATTAAATAAGCAACATCTTCTTTTTGTAAAAAACCTGTTACTTCATTAAGCCCTTTTTGAGGAATCCAACCACTAATAATTAAAACTTTATCTTCTACATTTGAAGAAAGACTTGCATTTGCTAAACTAAAAGAAAGTTTATCATCAAGCTCTATTAATTTATTTTTTATTGTTATTTTGTACTTAATAAGCTTAATTAAACCGTCTTTTTGCAAATTAATCTTATTTTGTAATTCATTCGCTTCTTTTTGTAGAGAAACTAAATTTTTTAGAGGAATTCGTTCTTCCTGTGCATCAATTTCTACAATTACATCATCTTTTTTGTAGAATATTACAAAATAAACAGTCCCTTTAGTATCTGAAATTTTTTCGATAGCCACTTTAGTTTTGTCAATTTTATCAAATTTTGCCTTTGGTGTAGAATAAAATTTAATATTTAAACCAATTGAGTTTAATTTATTTAAATTTTCCGGTTCAAAATTACCCCATATAGATAAAATCGATATTTCTTTTGAAATATTCTCAAAATTTGCAGAATATTCTTCAATTTTTTCTCTTTTTGCATCAATTTCAGATATTAAATTATCAAAATTACCTTTATATTCTTCGTCTTTAATTTTTAATTTTTCATCTTTTTCGAGACTGATTAATAATTTTTCTAATCTATTAAGTTTTGAAATTTCATCTTTTAGACCAAGAATATCATCATTTTGTGCAGATTTATCACATTCAAGATGTACAACTCCAAAAGATTGAAGGTTTTGTAAAAATTTATCTTTTGAGTTGTGATAAATCAACAAGGAGAGTTTTTTCATTTTTTCAATCATTTTGTACCTCCCCCAACGCTTTGTCTTTGTTTTGTCATCTTTTGTGCAGATTTTTCAAGGTTTTCAACATCATCAAGGTATCTTTTGATTTTTAGAATTGCTTCGCCATATTGTGGAATTTGAACTTTTTCATAGAGATTTACTTTTTGTGTAGTCTTTTTTCTTGCATATTCGAGTATTTCTATTCTTTTTTGTGCAATTTCTAACTCTGTCAAAAGTTCAGTAATTTCTTTTAAAATTTTAATACCTTCATTAAGCCAGTTTGGGTTTGCGAATCTTGAAAAATCAGTTATTTGATAACTCAAATCAGCTAAATTAGGTGTCTTAATGCCTGCTATTTTTTTTACTTCAAGAATAACATCTTTTAGATAAAAAATATTTTCTGGAAACTCTGCCCAAAGTCTAATAAAACTATTTATTTCATTAAGCTTATTGTTATATTTTTCTTTGAGTATTGCCAAAGTTTCTTTAAATTTTTTAACAGTTAGTCTTAACGCTGCTTCTTTACTTTTTAGTGTAGGCAAAGCAGTTTGTCGTATTTTTAACTGTTTTCTTAAAGCCTGCATTGATATTTTATTAAATTGGTAAGTCAACGCCATAATTTTACCCTTTTATAACACAGATTTTACCCCGTCTAGCGAGGACAGGCACTCATCAAGCGAGTGCAGGTAGATTATAGCAGATAACACAGATTACTAACCAATAATCTCTATTTATCTACTAAAATCAACTACCTTTCCAGTATTTATCCATAAATGCCTGTTTAATACCAACTTCTTGTTTATTAAAATATTTTCCAAATAATACCCAACCAGTTTCAAGCATTTCATCAATCTGGATATTAACATCAATAGCAAGAAGTTTATTAGAATATTCTCCAGAAAATTTAATTGTTCTCTCATCATAATCTGTCAAGTCAAAACCATTGTCTCTTTTTGTTTTAGCATTCGCAGCATCAGCAAAAAGTCTAACAAGTGCATTCATAACCTGCGGATGATCATCTCTTGTTTTTTTACCAATTACAAGCTGTTTCAATCTTGATAGTGATCTAAATGGATCAACAATTACTTTGTTAATGTCAGAATCTTTTCTTAAGAATAACTGACCTTCTGTAATATACCCTGTGTTATCTGGAATAGCATGTGTAATATCTCCACCAGAAAGTGTTGTAACAGCAATAATCGTAATTGATCCACCATCTGGAAATTGAACCGCTTTTTCATAAATTTTTGCAAGGTCTGAGTACAAAGAACCAGGCATGGAGTCTTTAGATGGAATCTGATCCATTTTGTTAGAAACGATAGCCAAAGCATCAGCAAATAATGTCATATCTGTTAAAAGTACTAATACTTTTTGTTGTTTGTCAACAGCAAAGTATTCGGCAGCAGTTAAAGCCATATCAGGCACTAAAAGTCTTTCTACTGGCGGGTCTTCTGTTGTATTTACAAAACAAATAATTTTTTCCAATGCACCAGCATTATCAAAAAGATATTTATAGTAAAGATAATCGTCGTTTGAAAGCCCCATTCCACCAAGAATAATCTTGTCAGCTTGTGCTCTTAACGCAACATCTGCCATAACTTGGTTATAAGGTTGGTCTGGGTCTGCAAAGAAAGGAATTTTTTGACCTGTAACTAATGTATTGTTTAAGTCAATACCTGCAATACCAGTACTAATAAGTTCAGAAGGTTGTTTTCTTCTAACTGGATTTACAGAAGGTCCTCCAATTTCTCTTTCTTCACCTTCTACCTCTGGACCACCATCGATTGGTTTTCCATAAGCATTAAAAAATCTTCCTGAAAGGGCTTCCGATACTTTTAATGTTGGCGGTTTGCCTGTAAAAATTACTTCTGCATCTGTTCCGATACCTTCTGTTCCTTGAAATATCTGAAGTGTTACTTCATCGCCAATAATTTTTACAACCTGTGCAGGTCTTCCATTAACAAAAGCCATTTCTTCGTTACCGATGCCAGTTGCATTTAAACTACAAGTTGCTTTTGTTATTTTAGTAATTTTAGTATATATTTTTTGAAAAGCCTGTGTCGTCATTATTTAACTCTCCTTTCAGCAAGTATAACTTTTAATTCGCTCTCAAATTTTTTAAATCCTTCAAGTTTGAATTCATTATAATTCATTTGTTTTAATGTATTAATTATTCTTTTAAAATATTGAGCAACATCAATAAAAACTTCAAAACTAAAATTTGATTCACAAATTTCCGAAACCACTTCAAGCATATATTTTTGTCTTTCAAGAGGAGTTATAGAATCAATCTTATCAAAAGCATCTTGTTGCATTAAAACAAAATCAACTGTTTCTGATTTCCAATAAGTAACATGATATTCTACTGGAACACTATCATCACCAAGGATACTTATTTGATCGTACGCTTCTTTTCCTCTTAAATTCCAGTTTTTTAGTTTTAATACATCGGAAACCCAGTTTTCACCAATATTTTTTGATAAATATTCTTGAATTTCTGGATATTCGAGGTATTTTGAATAGCTATCAATAGGGTCAACTGCAGGATATCTTTTTGAGTCTGCTCTTCCCTGAGCCAAAGCATAAAAACATCTTGCTGCTTTTTTGGTTGATTCTGTTACTGGCTCTTTTAAATTACCACCAGCAGGAGAAACAGTACCAATAAATGTTACAGAACCAGTTTGTCCATTATTAAGGTAAACTATACCAGCCCTTGAGTAGAAGTTAGAAATAATAGCAGGCAAGTCCATTGGGAAAGCATCAGGACCTGGCAATTCTTCGAGTCTGTTTGACATTTCTCTTAATGCTTGTGCCCATCTTGAAGTTGAGTCTGCAAGTAATAATACTTTTAGCCCCATTGCTCTATAATATTCACCAATTGTCATCGCAGTATAAACAGATGCTTCTCTTGCTGCTACTGGCATATTAGAAGTGTTACAAATAATTGTAGTTCTTTCCATAAGTTTTCTACCAGTTCGTGGGTCGATTAACTCTGGGAAGTCAGTAAAAATTTCAACTACTTCGTTTGCTCTTTCACCACAAGCAGCAACTATAATCATATCAGCTTCAGCATTCTTAGAAATTGCGTGTTGCAATACAGTTTTACCACAACCAAAAGGACCTGGAATAAAACCTGTGCCACCTTCTGCCATTGGGTTAAATGTATCGATAATTCTAACGCCAGTTTCCATAATTTTAAAAGGTCTTGGTTTTTCTTTATAACATTTGATTGCTTGTTTAACTGGCCAATTTTGTACCATTGTGACTTTTTCTTCATCACCTTTTTCGTTTTTGAGAATAGCGATTTGGTCAAAAACCCCATAAGTACCTGCACCAACTATTGATTTAACTGTCCATTTACCCTCAAGTTTGAATGGAGTCATAATCTTATGGTCAATCCAGTTTTCTTTTACACCACCAAGCCAATCGCCAGCTACAACCACATCGCCTACTTTTGCAAGTGGTTTAAACTCATATTTTGATTTTTTATCTATTGGGTCTGTATATTCACCTCTTCTTAAGAATATACCAGTTTTAGTATCAAGGTCATTTTGAAGACCATCATAGTTTTTTGAAAGAAGCCCTGGACCTAATTGTACTTCGAGCATATGTCCAGTAAACTCTGCACTAGCACCTATTTTTAAACCTCTTGTGCTTTCAAAAACCTGTGCATAAGCTGTATTTCCAGTAATTTTAATGACCTCAGCCATTAATTTTTCATCAGATGTCTCAACAAAACAAATTTCGTTTTGCCCAACGGCACCAGAAACTTCTATTGTAATTAAGTTTGCTATAATTCCAGAAATTTTACCTGTAGTCACCATTACATTCTACCTCCAACCTTCAAAAATTCTTGTGGAAATTTTATATTTCCTTTAATTTCTTCTATTAACTTATTAAGTAGTTCTTCACCTTTTTCTTTACTCATAGAAAACCATCTTCGTACAGATAGTAATTTGATTGCATAAGCAAAAACAAAATCTTTAGAGAAAAATTTATTTTCTGTCCTGCTATCAAGATATTCCCATCTAATGTCT
>Ga0154417_1035_pt1 | contig 17547 bp, 15 predicted proteins | sample RifGroC1_FD_115921 | JGI IMG/M metagenome (GOLD analysis project Ga0154417, IMG submission 115921) | Spirochaetes bacterium GWC1_27_15 | reverse complement strand
TTAAAATTCTTCTTGCTCTTTCATACTGATTGAGAATGATTTTTTTTACTTCTGCATCTATAATTTCGGCTGTTTTTTCAGAATAATCTTTATGGGTTGCGATTTCTCTACCAATAAAAATAGGCTCATCTTTTTGACCATAAGTAACAGGACCTAAAATATCTGTCATACCCCATTGAGTAACCATTTTTCTTGCTAAATCAGTTGCTCTACTTATGTCATTTGCTGCACCTGTATCAAATTGATTAAAAATAATTTCTTCCGAACACCTACCACCCATCATAATACAAATTTCATCAAGAAGTCTGTCTTTAGAATAAGTAAGAATATCATCATTTGGAAGTAAAGATGTAACCCCCAAAGCCATTCCCCTAGGGATTACTGTAACTTTATGGAGTGGATCATGGTTTTCCATATAAATACTTAGTATTGTATGACCTGCTTCGTGATAAGAAGTTATTCTTTTAACTTTTTCAGGAATAATTCTTGATTTTCTTGCAACACCCATTATAATTTTGTCTCTTGCTTCTTCAAATTCATTCATTGTAACTTTATTTTTATGTAATCTTGCGGCAAGTAAAGCAGCTTCATTTACCATATTAGCAATGTCTGCACCAGAAAATCCAGGTGTTGCCTTTGCAAGTTTGTTTAAATTAACATTCTTAGATAAAATTATTTTTTTTGAGTGAATTTTGAAAATTTCTTCTCTACCTCTAATATCTGGTTTGTCAACAACTACTTGTCTGTCAAATCTACCCGGTCTAAGTAAGGCTGGGTCTAAAACATCTGGTCTATTTGTTGCAGATATTAAAATAACGCCTATACTTGGGTCAAATCCATCCATTTCAACAAGAAGTTGGTTTAGAGTTTGTTCTCGCTCATCATGTCCGCCACCATAGCCGGCACCTCTTGTACGACCAACAGCGTCAAGTTCGTCTATGAATAAAATACATGGAGCACTTTTTCTTCCTTGATCAAACAAATCTCTAACACGAGACGCTCCAACACCTACAAACATTTCAACAAAATCAGAGCCACTCATGTGAAAAAAATCAACTCCAGCTTCACCTGCGACTGCTCTTGCGAGTAAAGTTTTTCCAGTACCCGGAGGACCAATAAGTAAAACACCTTTTGGAATTTTTGCACCAATTTTTGTAAATTTTTGAGGGTCTTTTAAAAATTCAACAACTTCAGATAACTCTAATTTTGCTTCATCTATACCAGCGACTTCTGCAAATGTAATTTTTTCTTTAGACTCAAATTTTTTAGCTTTTGATTTACCAAAATTGAAAGCCTTATTTCCTGCTCCCTGAAATTGTCTAAACATAAACCACACTATAAAAATTAAAATACCTATTGGTAAAATATTAAAGAGTAACATTGTCAAAAATGGACTTTGTTCTGTTTCACCTTTATAGATTATTTTACTTTCTGTCAAAATTTTATAAAGTTCTCCACCGTCAAAAATAGGAGGTGCCATAGTTTGAAAAGGTGTATCTTTACCATTAAACCTATATTTACCAACTATTCTACCATTTTCATATATTAAAAGAGGTTTGTCTTTATCAGAAACAATTTGTTGTTCTTTTATATAAGATAAAAATTGCACATAACTAATCGTATGTGTCTCAGCTGTTTGAATGTATAAAATATACAAAACTATAATACTAATAAATATAAGCCCAAATAAAGCAAATCTTCCTGGTCCTTGTCCTGGATTTTGGTTTGGATTTTGATTCTGATTTAGAGGCTGTTTTGGATCGTTCTTACTGTCTTTCACTATTTTCTCCCTTTGAAATTTCTTTGAATTTCTATTATTTTTATACTAAATATTTTTATACTAAAATATCAATCAAAATTATAATTTATTTACAATTTCAATTTTGTTCAGAGAATTGAGTATATTTTCTGGAACTAAAAATTAACCTTTTTTTTAAAACAAATCAAGAAATTTACAAAAATTAGATAATTTTTTTTTTTCTTGCATTGTTGGAAAATATATTTTTTAAGAAAATAAATAATCAACTATCTTACGTAGACAAGAAGAAACGGAATTAAGATTTTTTTTATTACTTTGTGATAAATTTTTAACATATTGATGTAATAATCTATTTATTATTATTATATCATCATTAAATATTTTTTCCGCATTCTTTAAAATTATTGTTTGTTGTAATAATTACTAAGGAGTTCTCATATTTTCTTGAAATTAATTGGAAAAATAAATTTGAAATTTCATTATATATAGGTAAATAACCTAGTTTGTCAATTATTATATGAAATTTACTGAGAAATTCTTTTACCAAAATTTATAAGAATTAGTTAGAAATTTTGATTTTACCCAAAATCTACTCTTTAAAAATTGGTAATTTAATTATAAAACCATGATTTAATTGAGATGTTAAGTTATTGTCTTCTAAAACGGCGTGCCAGTTTTTAGATGTTTTATAATAGACTTCGCCATTATAATCCTCAACATATTTTTCTATAAATTGAGGACCTAAGCCTCGTTTTGTTTTTAATACATCCTCAAAACTAAAATAATCACCTTCAATAAAAACTGGTTCAGAAGAATCAGAATAAAATATTATAAAATTTTTGTCTTCTTTTTTATAAACAATTTGGATTTCTTTTAGTTTTGATGATTTAAAACCTTTTTGAGAAAACAAAAACAAATTATCTAAAATTCTACGAAAAAGTTCCAAAGAGAATCTAATATCTATATCTTTATCTTTATCGCTGATTTGATTAATAATTATCCCTTTTTCTGCAATTATCTCATTCTTTAACTTTAAAAAATTATTTGTCTCTTGAAAAACATTAAATTTTGTTTCTTCTAAATCTAATTTTTCCATCATATAAAAATCTATATTAGAAAGAAGTTCTTCAATAAACATACCAGATTGAAATATTTTTTTTAGATAAGTCCTAATTTCATCATTCACAGTTTCATCAATTTGAATTATTGAAGAAAATCCAATGATTATATTTAAAGGATTTCTTATATCATGAATAAGTTGTGGTATAGCTTTGCCAAAAATATTATCGCACTCTTTATTATTATCATTCATTTTTTTCTACTTAAATTAAAAAATTATTATTTAATTATATACTTAAACTATTTTAAAAGTAAATATATTTTCTAAAAAGAAACAAGTTTAATTTTTTATATACCAATAAGTTCATTTTAAGGTATATAATGGCAATTTGAACAATTATCATTATAAATAAAAACTATATTATGTCAATTAAATTTTATTATTTAAAAAAAAAAAATAAAAAATTCTCTATTTATCTAAAAGGAAGACAGATACCTTCAAAATTAATATTTTTTTCTTTTATTGTATTTAATGCGTCCTCTTTTGTTACTTTTCCTCTTGGTTTTGGGTGAGCTGGTGCATCTCCTATCAAAAAGGCATATCGATTATCAGATGTAAAGTTAAATTTATTTAAATCATAAATAGCCTCGTAAACAGCCTCTGGAATATCCTCGCCTCCATAGTGCATTAAATTTTCTATCAAATTATCAATTTCAGTAAAATCGCTTTCCAAATCAAAATCTTTTGTTACATAAATCTCGCCATAATCTTTATATAATATTAATCCAAGTCTTAAATTTTTCACTTTAGACAGAATTTTTTCTTTTATCTTAGGATAGGCTTCTTTAAAAATAGGAATTTCTTCTTTCATTGACAAAGTTGTATCAATTATAAAAACTACATCAGCACTCTGGTCTGGTTTGATCTTATCTGGAATATCATTTTCAAAAATACTTTTTAGGTCATCTTTTTCATTTTTTATTATAGCATTCCCATTAGTAATATCTTTGAAATTTTCTACAAGATTAGGTCTGAAATTTGATGTGCTATATTTTATTTTTAACGTAATCCACTGATCTTTAAAGTTTCCAGAATAATCCGAATATTTTTTCTCAAATAGCCGTAAATTTATCTTAATACCTGGTCTAATCTTCAAAAATCCTTTTCGTGACCAATTATAGCCAAATAAAACCTTTTCTGGTAAAAAAAAGTAAAAACATTCGCCCAAATCACTATGATTTTCTGTTGTCGAATCCACAAGAAAAAATGCGTCATATTTTGTATGCAGCTCTTTTCCCTCAAGTATTCTAATCTCATCACCGTTGGCATGGTGAAATTTTTCTGTTCTTAAACCGTAATTATGTTTTTTTAAAAATGGGTCTTTTTGAGACTCTGTCAATAGAATAGACTCTATGCCGGGTAGTTTTTTTATATACAAATCATAGCCACCATCAGACTTTTCAAAAATTATATCATTATCACTAACATAAGGTATTTCACAAAAGATAAGAAGTAAAGAAAAACAATTTAAAATTACCAAAAACATCTTTTTCATAATTTTACCCTAAATTAAACAAACTACATAATTTTTGAAAAACCAGAGTCTCTATAATATAATTTTCGGAAGTAATTGAAGTTTTATATAGTTAGAAAATAGGGAATATTAAGTTTTTTTTGATTTTTATATGATTATTTTTAATATTATACAATAAAAAAGGCTGACTAAAAAGCCAGCCTCTTGATAAACTTAGAATAAATTTGAAGGAATGGTCATTTTGTAATTCTTTCCAAAATTATTGTCCCATATTGTTTGATTTTCGTATTGATAAGATATTACAAATTCTATATTATTAGAATCAGTTGGTAGCGTAGAATTAAAATTCCACATTTCATCACCAATTCCATTTGAGCCGCTGTATTGTGCTAAAATTTCATTTGATGTTTTCCATCCATCAGTTGTATAAACTACTTTAATAGTTTTGTAATAATTTAGATTTTTGAGAATAATACTTCCGGTTAAAGTCGATCCTGATATATTTGCCTCTGATAATGCTATAATAGAGTTTTTTAAAATATAATGAGGTATATTTTGATTCCATCTACCTGCTATTGCAACTTTATAATTGTTACCATCATTACTATCCCAATAAACAGTACCATTTACAGAATATTTGATTGCAAATATCACATTCAAATCAAAAAAACTACTACCAGGTGATGCAAAACCTAATTCAGCAACAAAAACATCTTTGTTGTCTATTCCTTTGCCAAGATAAACCGCTTGTTGATCTCTCCAACTAGTATCAGATGTCATTGTTTCTGTGTAATGAAGAATAACTTCTTTTGTTGGTGAAACATTTTCAACCTCAATAAAAACCTTAATTTTATAAGGCATCCCAACACCATTTATTTGGGTTTTTGCAAAAAGAAGCTTTACCATTTCTGGTGAGGATGAACTAGATAATTTTTCCATCTTAACATCCTTTTTATTAACATTAGAAGGTTCTGTTTCGATATTGTTCGCACAATTGAACAATAAAACAGATAAGATTACACTTGAGATAAATAAAATCGCACATTTTTTCATTTTTTAATTCCTTTTTTTAAGTATTATAAAAAAGCAACACTTTCTTTATGAAAAACAATTTAATATATTTTCAAAAAAAAGTCAATACTATTTTAAAAAAAATATTTCAAAAAAGGTGTAATTATTTTAGAAATTATATAATATATCTAAAAAACCCAAAAAATAATTCTTAAATCAGTGTTCTGTATTTGTAATAAACAGATAAATTATAGTAATTTAATGATATTTTTGAGAATTATTTTGTGGATTTGTCAAATTCTAATTCAATTAGTCGTTCAGTGAGTCTAAATATTCAAGTTCTTTCTAATTTTGCTGTTTTAACTGAGTTTAGAATATAATTATTATATTGTTAAAATTTGTTAATAGTTGGTTACTATTCATCCTCATCTTCAAACATTATTTTAATGAGTTTTTCGACAGCTTTATCTATTTCAGTTTCAGATTTTGCTTTTGTTTTTTCTGCAAAAAGAATTGCTCCTGTTTCTATATTTATAAGTCTTGCATTAATAATAATCTCGTTTTTTATTTTTGAAATACTACCAATTAATGCTATTTTAGCCTTTGCCAATTTTCCTATTTCTATAACATTTGACTCAGAAAAATCTTCACTTGCGGTAAGTTTTAATTCCTCGTATATTTTATTGAGTTGATTTCTTTCAATAACAATATAATCTTCGAGGTTTACTATTTCTGTTATTATGCTTTCGGTTACTGCTAAAGCAATTTCTTTAGTAACACCATTTGCATTGAAATCAAAAATAACAATTTTTTCTTTTTCTAATTCTTTAGCATATTGAAAAATCTGAATAAAAAGCATTATACTTGCAATAAAAAGTATTTTTTTCATAAATTTTCCTTAACAGATATTGTCACAATATATAAATTATAATAAAAAATCAATAAAATCAAGATTAATCTTAAGCTAAAAATAGAATGGGGGATAGTTTTAGTTTTTCTGACATATAATACGGATTAATCAGATTGTCACTGATTCGCCCGTCAAGCGTATGTAAGCCAGAGATTAAAATTGTATAATTACTTGCTATTAAAATAATTAGATATTTTTATTTTTGACAAACCTAACATATTTCAATATATATAAATACTAATATTTTTATTTTTTGCAATAGATTCTTTATTAATGCTATTGTTTTTATGTTAACAATAATTTATAATTAATTTTGCTAATTATTACAATAGTCAAATTTAGGAGGAATTTATGCGTATTTATAATCTTTTCATTGTATTCTTTATTATTATGTTAGTTGGTTGTCCAACGCCAGAAAGTACAACAACTAGTACTACGACGACAACTACTACCACAACCACTACAACCACTATTTCAGATGTTACTGCTCCAACTGTAGGAACAGCAATCGAATTTTCTGGTGTTTCAGGAACATCTCTTTCATTAAGTTGGGGTTCTGCAACAGATGATAGAGTAAGCCAAGAAAAACTTTCTTATAAAGTTGTAAAAGATACTGTCTCTGCTAATATCGATACAATAGCTAAAGCAAATGCGAAAACAGGTGCTGATCTTATTCAAGATTGGGCATTAAATCTAACAACAGTAAATGCTATTAGTTTAACAACTGGTACATCTTATTATTTTGCAGTACTTGTAAAAGATGAAGCTGGGAATATGGCAATTTATTCGCCTAAAAAAGTTACTACAACTTCAACTGCTGATACAACAACACCAACTGTTGGAACTGCAATAAGTTTTACTAATGTAAATGCTACATCGTTAGTTGTCAACTGGGGCATGGCATTTGATAATCTTACACTTACTACAAGTTTACAATACAAAGTTGTTAAAGATACAACATCGGTAAATATTGATTCAGTAGCAGAAGCAGATGCAAAAACAGGAACTGATTTAATAATGGATTGGACTACAAATACAACTACTCATAGTTTATCTGGACTTACAGCAGGGGCAACTTATTATTTTGCAGTACTTGTTAAAGATACTGCTGGAAATAAAACTCTTTATACTCCAGCATCAGTTGCAACACCGTCTGTTTCAGATACAACAGCTCCTACAGTTGGAACTGCGATTTCTTTTACTAATTTGACTGCTGGGTCATTTACTGTAAATTGGGGAGAAGCAAGTGATGACATTTCTACAAAGGCAAATCTTTCTTATAAACTTGTGATAGATAAAACATCTGCATCTAATATTGATACTATCTCAGAAGCAAATGCTATAACTGGTGAAAATATTACAATGGATTGGACGAAGAATTTATTATCAAGAATCGTGGCGAATCTTGCATCTGATACAACATTTTATTTTACAGTATTAGTTAAGGATGAAGCTGGGAATATAGCATTATATACTACTTCATCAGTTACAACAAATAAAGATATCACACCACCAAATCCTGGTGATTCTGGAAAGATAAACGTATCATCAGTTACAGTAGGAAGTATTACTATTTCTTGGAGAGATGGGTCTGATGATGCCACATTTTTTAGTGATTTACTATATAAAGTTGTTAAAGATGATACAACAACGGATAACATTAATACAGTTGCAAAAGCGGATGCAAAAACAGGTGCTGATCTTATACTTGATTGGGCAAAGAGTACGCAAGGACTAACAATAACAGGGTTATCTATTTCAACTACATATAATTTTACAATTATAATTAAAGATAAAGCAAATAACAAAGCTTTATATAAAGTAGTTTCTCAAAAAACATCTGATGTGGCAGATACAACCCCACCAATACCATCTAATTCTGGACTCATTACTGTAACAAATATAACAGGAACATCATTTACACTTAATTGGAAAAGTGCTGAAGACAATAAAACTTCGTCTGATCTAATGCAATACAAAATAGTTAAAGATGATACAACAACAGATAACATTAATACAGTTGCAAAAGCGAATGCAAAAATTGGTGCTGATGTTATACTTGACTGGAAAGGTGTAAAGGAAATAGCTAGATCTTATGATATTTCATATTTAGTAAGTGGTCTTTTGGCTAATACTACATATAATTTAGTAGTTATTACAAAAGATTTGGATGGTAATAAAGCCATATATATTCCTGTTTCTATAAAAACTACTAACATTGTTGATACTCTTTCACCAACTCCAGGAAGTCCAATTATAACTTTTATTGATTCTAATAATATACTTCAAATAAGCTGGGGTGCTGCTAATGATGATGTGACACCACAAAAAGACTTGACATATAAAATTTATTTGTCTCTTTCGGATAATGTAAGAACAATTGATGATGGTGAAACAAATGCAGTTTATAAAAGTGGATGGCAAAATGATTTAAGTATGAAGATGGAAAATGCCCCATTAGCAAAAGGAACTGTTGTATATACTTTAATTGCAGTTCAAGATGGTGCAGGCAATAAGGCTGTCTATATGCCAATACCTTTCTCTTTTATATATTAAATATCAAAGGTGGAGTTACACGACTCCACCTTTAATTTTTCCTATACATCCATAATTTTTGAAGAAAAATTACTAAAAAATTTACTATTTTAACATTATATTTAATTTCTTTTCGTGTAATTTTGTATTTATAATTTGTTGATAGTATTTTTTAGAAATTTGATAAATAAACAAATCTTAAATTATCTTTCTAAATAAAGAAGTGTAATAATAAATTTACCATCAGAATAGGTCGTATTCATATTAATGACTTCGACATCATTTTCAGAAAGCCACAAATTTACAGTTTCTTCAAGCCAATAAATGTTTGATAAAGGATCGAATATTTTGATTTTTTGTGTGGATATCTTATTTCGTGTTAGTGTGCTTCCATATACCATTTTTTTACCCTATAAAAATTATTTTTAAAAAAAACATAAAAATTATAATTTCTATAATAATTATATATTAGATATTTTATTAGCCAAAGTCAATAAAAATTTATTTTTTTTCACATTTTTCAATATGTTTTATAATAGAATTAACAACATCATCAGTTTTACCAGAAGAAAATTGACAAACAGGCAAAGATTTGAAAAATATTTTACCATAAGACTTTGTTACGACCCTAGCGTCAAGCAAAGCGACAATCCCATAGTCATTATGTTTTCGGATAAGTCTGCCAAAACCTTGACGAAATTTTATAACAGCAGAAGGTAAAGTGTAATCTAAAAATGGATTTAATCCTCTTTTTTCCATTTCTTCAATTCTTGCCTCCTCAACTGGCTCAGTTGGCATTCTAAAAGGAAGTTTTGTTAAAATTACATATCTTAGAGTCTCACCAGGTGCGTCAACTCCTTCCCAAAAAGAATCCGTTGCAAAAAGGTTAGAACTTATATCTTCTTTAAATTTTTCTAAAAGACGCCCTTTTTCCATCTCTCCTTGATAGAAAGAACGAAGACTTCTTTCTTTTAAGTATGGGTTTGTCTCTTCGTAAGATTTTTTTAATTGGTGATAAGAGGTGAATAAAACAAATGAAGAGCCTTTAGTTGCCTCAATAGACTTTTTAATAAAATTATTTAACTTTTCGTTATATACTTTGTCATTTCCAAAAGCATTTTTTGGCTCTGGAATATCCGTTGGGACAGCGACCAAAACTTTATTATAATAATCATAAGGTGAAAGAAAAGTATCAATTGTTACAGGTTTTTCTTTAATCAAAGAAATTCCACAAAGATTATTAAAATAGTCAAATTTATTATCAACAGTCAAAGTCGCAGAAGTTAAAACCACTGAGTCAAAAACAGAATAAACCGCATCATTTAAAAATTTATTAAAATAAATTGGTGATGCTGACAATTTTAATACAGGATTTTCTTTATTTCCTGCTAATTCGAGCCAAATAACGCTTTCTTTAATATTACTATTTAATAACTTTTCTATGTTCTCTTGGTAAGATTCGAGTTTATTTTTGTAAGATTTTGCCATTTTAAAGTCATATTCTATTGAATTTTTTATTTTTTGAGGTAATAAATCAATTTTTGTAATAAGATGGTTGAATGTTATTTCAAAATTTTTTATTGAGTCAGTCAACTCTTTTAATGGGTTAATAAAATTTTTTATAAAACTATCAGATTCCCATAAATCTTCTTTGATCCTAATAGTTTGATTGATATTCTCAAAATCATTTTTCTTGATAAAATTATCCATGCAATAAGTCTTAATTTTATCAAAAATATTAAAAGATTCTTGATATAAATAATTATAACTGCCAATAACATCTTTAGTTATAAAATCAGCCAATAAACTTAATTCATCTGAGCCAAGCTTTCTAATTTTGAAGCTAAATTTTGGTATAAAACCTTTATTATCTTTTCCTTTATAAAAAGACATAAATTTATAAAAACCAATTTGCGAAAAGGTGTAAGAAAAATATGAGGTTGCAGACTTATCAATATTATGAGCTTCATCAAAAACAATTTTTTTGTAAGGTGGCAAAAGAATGTTTTCTTCAACCCCTCTACCTTTACTTCTAATTTCTATATCAGCAAATAAAATATGATGGTTTGCAATTAAAATATTAGCTTCAGTAGTTTGTCTTCTTGCTTTTTGTAAAAAACATTCTTTATAAAAAATACAATTATTGCCACCGCAAAAATCAGCATCACTTGAGACTTTGTCCCAGATATTATTTTGTGGAATAAAATTTAAATCCTCGATGTCTCCATTTTCTGTTGTAGCTGACCATTTTACAATTGTTTTTAATTCTTCGTCTTCATCGTTTAAAGCCAAGTCATCTTGAACACTGCTTAATTTTAATTTGCATAAATAATTTTTTCTACCTTTAACAAGAACTGCTTCTAATTGTGAGCCAAGAATTTTTTTTACTAATGGAATATCTTTATTTAATAACTGATTTTGTAAATTTATCGTGTTGGTAGAAATTGCAATACGTTCATTGTTTGCCTCTGCCCACAAAAAAGCAGGGATTAAATAAGCCAATGATTTGCCAATGCCAGTGCCAGCCTCAATTACCGCTATCTTATTTTTATTAAAAGAGTCAGTTATCCTTAAAGACATATTTAATTGAGCTTCTCTAAACTCAAAATCTTTTTTCTTTTGACTTATTAATCCCCCAGCAGAAAAAATTTCGGTTATATGATCAGCATCAATTTTACCTTTATCTTTAATTTTAATAGGAGGTACGACAACGGTGAGTTTTTTAGCATTATTATCGGTAATAAAAAAACCAATTCCTTCATTTTGCAGATATACTGCATAATTCATATCAGCAGGGGAGGGTTTGGTATTACCCGAAGGATGATTATGTAGAATAGCATTATATCTTTTTACTATTTCATAAGGAGCTAAAACTTCTTCATCATTTCCATAGCAAATAGGATTTACATCCTTTACATTTCCTTCTTCATCGAGTAAACAACCAAAAAAAATTTCACCGCCATTATGTTCTTCAATTTCATCTTTAACCTTTAAGGCGACATTTTCATCCAAAAAATATTTGATAGCAAACTCCTCCTATAACACAGATTAACCCACATTATATTTATTTATAATCATATAACACTGATTTAACACGAATTTTTACTAATTAACACAGATTATATATTTTTTTTTACCAACCAACGAAATCCGTGTCAATCTGAGAAAATTAGTGCTAATCTGTGTTATATTAAGGCTAAAAAGTTTAGAATAACAGAAACCAGATCATTTTCAGTTCTTTTTGCAATAGAAATAACTTCTTCATGAGATAATCTATTTACAGTAAGACCAGACGCATAGTTTGAGATACAACTTAGTCCAACAGTTTCAATTTTGCAATGATTTGCAACGATCGTTTCTGGTACAGTTGACATTCCAACAGCAGAGCCACCAATAGCTCTAAAAAATCTAACTTCTGCAGGTGTCTCAAAAGATGGTCCTGATACACCAACGTAAATACCTTCTTTAAGTGGGGTAGGGGTTGATTGTTTTAAAAGAGTAATAAGTTTTTTAGAATAAGGCTCTGACATATCGACAAATTTTTTGCCGTGTTCTTCAATATTTTTGCCAACTAAAGGATTTACACCCATTAAATTTATATGATCAGTCAAAATCATAATGTCACCAGGTTTTAAATCTTTATTTAGACTTCCTGCTGAGTTTGTGATTACTAATGTTTTTACTCCAAGTTCTTTCATTACTCTTACTGGAAAAACAACTTTATCAATTGGATACCCTTCATAATAATGGAGTCTTCCTTGAAAACAAAGTGTTTTTTTGTCTGCAATGATTGCATAAGTAAGTTTACCATCGTGCCCTTGTACTGTTGGCTGTGGGAAATAAGGAATGCTTTTATAAGAAAAGTCTTGTCCATTTAAAGACTTTGCAAAACCACTTAAACCAGTTCCCAAAATTACTCCAACATCAATTTTGTCGGTTTTAATTTTTTCTATAATATACTCAGATGCTCTTTTTACAGGCTCTAATCTCTCATCCATTTTAGACTCCATAGAATTTAATTATATAACACAAATTTACACGAATTAAAACAAATTACGCTATTTTTTATTAACAATCATCTCTTTTTTAAACTTTTACTCATTTAATACCAAAAAGTATAATCTGTGGTTAATCTGTGTAAATTTGTATTATATGTTTATATATTAATACTTTTTTTAAAAAAAATATAGTCTTTTTTTAAATATTTGAAAATCTATAATAAAACAAATTGACTTTGTCTAGTACAATTAAATCTTTTGAAAATTATAAAAAAATTTATTAATGTTGTAAATCAAAATTAATATTTTTGAATTTGATTTGAAAAGATTTATTTGATTTTTTCTTTTATCTCTATTAATTTCTTTATTATTTCCAAATCTGATTTTTTATTAACATCTATGGTTATTGGTCTAATTTTTCCTTTTCTTTCGTAATTTAGATAATTTGTCTTAATATTTTGCTCTAATGAACTATTTTTTATTATTTCTTCTGATTTATTGTTAAAATAGAAAGTAATTTTGAATAGTTTTTCCCATATAGATACCCAACAAATTGTTTTTGATTTTTTAGTTATTTTACACAACCAACTTTTTCCATCATTATAATATCTCCATTCGAGAGATAACAAGGGATAATCGTTTTTTAATAATTCTATAAATGAATCCCATATATTTTTTGTATCATGAAGATATTTAGCCAATACATCATCATCTGGATATATATTTTTATCATTTAAACAAGGATTTATCATAAAATTTCCTTTTTAGTAGAATGTTATTTTACTTTTTATATATTTGAGTAATTGCATATTCAAAAGCCTGTTTCCATACCCCCATATCATGCCCACCATTATAATTTTTTATATCTAAAAATACATTAGCACTTCTTTTTGAGAATGCTGCAGGTAATTGTTCATTTACAATTTTAATTATACTTTTAAAAATATCATCTGTTCCAACACTTATATAAAAATTATGTGGTTTACAATTTGATGAATCAAAAATATTCCAATAATTATCATAGTTATAAGTTTTCCATAAATCTTCCGAAAAATTACCATTTGCATCTTTAAAAGAATCAACTCCAGTAATAGCCGAAGAATTTGAATCTGGTAGAGGATAATATGCCGATGGGCTCATCAAAATACCATTTATAAAAAGTTCTGGGTATTTAAGTACAAACCTTAAACTACCATAACCACCTGCAGACATTCCACCAATACTTCTATATTGCCTTCCAATTTTTACTCGATAATATTTCTCAATTTTAGGAATTAAATCTTTAATTATCGCACTTTCCATATTTTCAACGCCATCTACATACCAACTATTACCACCATCTGGCATAATAACTATAAAATCTCTAATTTTATCTTCATTATATAATCTATCAAGTATTCTATTAACATTTCCATATTTTATCCAAACATCCTCATTTCCACCATGACCATGTAATAAATAAAGAATTTCATAATATTTTGTATTATCTTTTTTATAAGAATTTGGAAGATAAACTCTATATTTCCAATTTCTTTTTAATTGATTTGAATAAAATGATTCCATATAGATTCCTTAATAATATTATAGCATAAATTTTTGAAGTTTTATATTAAAATTTAGATTTGCGGTTGTCTCTTTGGTTATAAAGTTATACATCATTTTTATCTCCATAACTATATCGTAGTTATTATATCATAAAATATTTTTTATTAACATTTTTTTGTTGTTGTTTTACACAATCAAATTTTCCATCATAACAACTCCATTTGATAAATAACAACAGATAATTATTTTTTAGTTTTTAATGCAATAAAACCCTACCTGCATATATGATTTCCAAAAAAAATCGACAATCGAAAATCCAATATTTGAATACATTTTTATGTGTTCCTCAATTGTAATAGGAAAATATTCGTTATCAAATCTATTTAAATGATTTTCAACTTGTTCAATTGTTTTTCCTTGAGATATTTGGAATTGTTTCCAATATTCTTTTGTTATTTGAATGTGTTCATTACTTATTGGGCGTGTATTTTCAAATGTGATATACAGTCCATTTTTCTTTAACAATTCAAAACATTTGATAGTTGCCTTTTCTCTATCAGTTTTATTTAAATAATGATGTGATTGAATTGCAGTAATGACTTCAAAATAATCTTTATTTAGATTTAATGAATAAGTATCAGAATTTATAAATTTAACATTTGTTTTTTTAAATTTGTTTTGAGCAATTTTTAACATTTCATCAGAAGGGTCTGCTAATATTAATTCATTTAACTCAAATTTATCATTGATCTTAACTGCTAAATTGCCAGTTCCACAGCCTGTATCTAACCAAGTAATTGGTTTTGGGTTATATGCTCTAACAAATTGAATGATTTCATCATGAATTATATTATAATATGGTATCGTTTTTAGTATTTCCACATCATATTTTGAAGATTTATGTGGCGTTGTATTATCTGATTTCATTTTTTTGTATTCCTTTTTAAGTTTATTGTAATATTTTTGATATTCATACAAAATTTAAAAAAATATAATGGATTGTCTATCTTTATAAAAATATATCATTCATGTTAATTAATAATAAAATCTTTTTTTATATTTTCTATTTTTTTAAATAAATTATTTATTAAATCACTTTCTTAAACTTAGATTGAGATACGTATGTCAAAAATCATTTTTTTTCATATTTCAAAGAGGTTAATATTTTATTTATTAAATAACTATAATCTTTTATTTTTTTATCATTAACAATGATTAAAAGTCCGAATGTTTTTATTTCGGTATCATTTCGTTCCTGAAAAACTCCAAAAATTTTTACAGAAATAGGACTGCTCGTATCGCCAATTGTTGAATCCTGATAATAAAGAGCATTTCCATCTATTTTCATATTATTTAACGAATTATTATTAGTATTTTTTACTTCGGATAAAATAAATTTATGAAAATAATTATCAAATCCATTTTCCAATAAATAAATCAACGATTGGAAGGCGTTTAAAGAAATATAGCCATTGTCAGTATATTTAGTCATAGGTAAATGGAGAACAAAAAAATCTTTTTCCTTATTAGAATCCATAATCCATTTTTGATTATCCGTATAATCGGTTGATTTGGAAACCATGTCATCAGGTAACCAGAATGAGAAGCCGCATCTTGTTATATCTTTTGAAAATAAATTTGTAATAATAGCAAAAGACATAATTAAAAATAAAAATTTTTTCATAATTTTTTTCCTTAATATAGTTGGTTATTTTAAAATTTTCTTATTCCATTCTTATCTGCATTCTTCATATTATAATATTTTCGATATTCAGGCAAAATAGCAAAGAATCTAATGGTTAGACGTAATTTTGTAATTTTGTCTAAAATTGTTATTCCGTATATGTGTGATTGCAACAATCATGACCTTCCATGAGTGTTTTTGTACGATTGAATGTAATATTGGGATTGAACCCCTTTACAATGCTATAATCATCGCAGCAATAACATTTAAAGCCCCATTTTTCTTGCCCTAATTTACGAGCCATTTCTGCTATTGGACAGTAAGTTACATTCATTTTTACTGTATTGCCGATTCGTTCATAAGTATATTTAAATCCAACATCACCTACCCATGTCCAAAGAGTGTCAAGAATACCTTGAATGTCTGTTCTTGGTGATCGTTTGGCTATCCCTTTCCACTCTTCCTCTACTTGGCGAGCACGGGCATCGAGTACTATTCTTGAGACCACTTCTCCCAATTCACTTTCAAGAGCAGATAATTCATTTGCTCGAGCTGAAAATTCTTGCATTCTTGTTCCGTTAATTATTGAACATTTTTCTTCGATTGTCATATTCTCCTCCATCAAAATTTGAGATAATTACAATTATACAAAATTTCTAATTTATCTAAATTTTAATAAATTAATATTTTTTAAAAAGAAATTAATTTCTTATATTTTAACCAATAATTAAATTCTAATCCTTGAAATATTCTATTTTATATAATAATTAAATACACCTATTATTATTTAATAAAAATAGGTGTAATCTGTGCCAATCTTTCTTAATCCGTGTGTAATCAATGTTATATGTTATCAATCAAACTAACCATCTCCAACGCAGTCATTGCAGCGTCAAAGCCTTTGTTTCCACCTTTTGCACCAGACCTAACTTCTGCTTGCTCGATTGTGTCAGTTGTGAGTACGCCAAAGATTATTGGAAGACCTGTTTGCATGCTTAAAGTTGCAACACCTTTAGAAACTTCTGATGCTACATAGTCAAAATGAGGTGTATCACCTCTAATTACTGCACCTAAGGCAAGTATTGCATCGTATTCTTTTTTTTCTGCAACTTTCTTACAGATTAGGGGTATTTCAAAAGCACCGGGGCATCTATAAATTTTAATATCATCTTCTGAAACATCGTGTCTAACCAAACAATCAATAGCACCTTCAAGTAATCTTTCTGTTAAAAAAGAGTTAAATCTTGCCAAAACAATAGCAAATTTTTTACCTTTACCATTTAATTTTCCTTCAATGCTTTTTGCCATCTAAATTCTCCTTATTATAGTATAAATTAATAAAATTATTTTCATTTTATTCTAAAAAAATCAATTAATCTTAATGTATATAAACCAACATAATCCGTGCTAATCTGTGTTATATGTCAATATTATGACCGAGTTTTATTTTTTTTGTTTTTAAATAATTATAATTTTCTTTTGAGATATGTAACTCAAATTTTGCTGGAATT
>Ga0154417_1039_pt1 | contig 19403 bp, 17 predicted proteins | sample RifGroC1_FD_115921 | JGI IMG/M metagenome (GOLD analysis project Ga0154417, IMG submission 115921) | Spirochaetes bacterium GWC1_27_15 | reverse complement strand
ACTTGTTTTAATTAGAGTCTTTCGTTCAAAAGATACAGAAGATTCTTTATTTAGAATTGTCGATATTTTTAAGGGTAGAATAGTACATGTTTCGCCAAAAAGTTTTGTTGTAGAATTAACAGGACACAGTGGCAAAATCAATGCTTTTATAGAAAACATAAAGCCTTATGGAGTTCAGGACTTAATGAGAACAGGTCCACTCGCATTGCCAAGATTTGAGACAAAAGCATAGGTTTTATATGGATAATAACATTTTAAACAAACTAAGAGAGTTTTTGCCAGAATATCCAAATATATCTGGCAAAAACGAATATATTAATTCTTCTATACTTGTGCCTTTTATAGAAATTGATGGACAATATAATTTGCTTTTTCAGAAAAGGGCAAATCACATAAGGCAGGGTGGAGAGATTTGTTTTCCTGGTGGAATTTTTGATAAAAAAAAAGACAAAAATCTAATTGACACTGCTCTAAGAGAAACGAGTGAAGAACTTGGAATTGAAACTGATAAGATTGAAATTATTGGTAAAATAGATACTTTTATTATGCCAATGGGTCTTACTGTAGATGGAATTGTTGGAGTATTGAAAATAAATGATATTAATGAACTAAATATCAACAAAAATGAAGTGGATTCGGTTTTTACAGTGCCATTAAGTTTTTTTGTAAATAATATTCCACAAAAATATGAGGTAAAACTTGAGGTACAACCTCATTATAAGGATGAGTCTGGAAATGATGTGGTTTTGTTTCCAGCAAAAGAATTAGGTTTACCAGAAATCTATTGGAAACCATGGGGTAAAGCAAAACATAATTTGTATTTATATAAATTTGAAGATAAAATTATCTGGGGCTTGACTGCCAGTATTGTAAAATATGTAGTCGATATAACACGGATTAAAACGGATTATTGAGAGAGATTACACATATTACGCTGGATGGTATAAAAAGAGCATAATTTGTATAATCTTTTAAACATGGAATTAGCCTATTGGAAACAAGGGGTAGCTACCCCTTGTTTCCAATAGAGTTAATAAATAATTAGGAGAATCTTATGATTTCAAAAAAGACAAAATTTAATTTTAACCTTTTTAAAGGAAGAAAAAATATTAAGCTATATAGAAATATTCTGCCTCTATTACTGCTAAAAAAATAAATACAAAAATTAATTGAAAGGATATTACTATGGATACAAATAAAATTAGAATATTTGATACGACTTTAAGAGATGGAGAGCAATCTCCAGGTGCTGCTATGACAGCCGAACAAAAATTACAAATAGCAAGGGCTTTGAGAGATTTGGGAGTCGATGTTATTGAGGCTGGTTTTCCAATTTCTTCCAAAATCCAGTTTGATGGTGTAAAAGAAATAGCAGATGTGTTACAAAAAGAGAGTAATCAAAAAGAAAGCCCATATATTGTTGCTTTAGCAAGATGTGTTGAAAAAGACATTGATGCAGCTTATGATGCCACTAAAAATAATGATAAAAAAGCGGTACATATTTTTATTGCAACATCTCCTATTCACATGGAGTATAAATTAAAAAAGACACCAGAGGAAGTTTTGGCTACTGTAAAAAAAATGATTAGTTATGCAAAAAATAAAGGCTTTGAGCATATTGAATTTTCTGCTGAGGATGCGTCTCGAAGTGAATTTGATTTTTTGGTAGAAGTTTTTAGAACTGCAATAGATAATGGGGCGACAACAATAAATGTACCAGATACAGTAGGTTATGCTATTCCACACGAATACGGTGAGTTAATTGGTAAATTAAAAAAGGCAATACCAGAATTTAACGATAAAGTTTATCTTTCTGTTCACTGCCATAATGACTTGGGACTTGCAAATGCGAATGCAATAAGTGCTGTGGTAAATGGTGCAACACAAGTTGAAGTTACGATAAATGGTATTGGAGAACGAGCTGGAAACACAGCTTTGGAAGAATTTGTGATGAGTTTAGATACGAGAAAGGATTTGATTAATAAAACAACAAATATTAACAAAAAACTTTTATACCCAACATCAAAACAGTTGATTCATTTGACAGGATTAGTTCCAGCAAGAAATAAGCCAATTATTGGTGAGAATGTTTTTATTCATGAGTCTGGTATTCATCAAGACGGTATGATTAAAAATAGACAAACTTACGAAATCATAAATCCAGAGATGATTGGTAGGGATAGTGACACTTTAGTTTTGGGTAGACATAGTGGAATGAATGGCTTTAAAACTAGACTTGAAAAACTTGGCATTAAAATTGAGCCAAAAGAAAAATTGGAAGAAGCATTCCAAAAATTTAGCGAACTTGCTGATACAAAAAAAGAAGTTTATGATGATGATTTATTTGTAATACTTGGCGATATTGTTAATGATATACCAGAAGGTTATTCGTTAAAATATCATAGTATTTTTTCGGAAAAAGATTTTACTTCTACCGAAAAAGTAAATCAGTCAGCAAGAGTTGAGTTAATAAAAGGCAATAAAAAAGGTAATGTTTATGAGGCTGCATCATCTAGTGGTGATGGACCAGTTGATGCAATATTTAAGGCTATAACAAAAATTACAAAAGTAGAGCCAGTTCTTAAAGAATATATTGTTCAAGCAGTAAGTTCTGGAACAGACGCTCAAGGAGAAGTTAAACTTTCTTTAGAAATAAAAGGAGAAGTTTACAATGGCAGAGGCTCTTCTACTGATGTTATCGAAGCAAGTGCAAAGGCTTATTTAAATGCTATTAATAAGCATTTGTTTGTGAAAAAATAAGTTTTATCCCACCAGAAATATAATTTATTTCATTGTTAAAATTGGTTTTATCCTGCCTTTTCGTAAGGTGGGATTTTACCAATAAATATAGATAATATAAAAAATAACAATTTAAAAGTCAAAATTTACCACAATGGCCACAAAAAATTAGAAAGTATTTAAATAAAAAAAAGCCCTTCCCTCAGGAAGAGCTTTTTATTTATTAATTTTCTATTTAAAATATTGGGTAAACATTGTTTGGTTGGCTATATAATCCAGCGTTTTGAATAACATGGTTATAACCTTGTTCCCATTGTACATTTGTGTTTTCGATTGTTATAGAGTTACCATCAACCCATTGTGCTTTGATGATTTTAAATTCTGCAAATTTTGCAATATAGCCATTAAATGACCATTTGTCGCCTGTGTATGTCATTTTGTATGCTTTGCTCCAATTACCAAGTTCGTCTGTTTGACCAGTGATATAGTAAGCATTTCCCCAACCAGCATCGCCATAAGCATTGACTGTTGCTTCAAGTATTGCATATCCAACATATAATTCTGTCTTTAATCCTTCTTGGATATTTATAGAATAACCAAAAGTTTTTACAAAGTAGGAATGACTTGAAGTTGTTTTAAAGAATGTTACTGTATGTAAACCAGTTGACAATTCCAAACTACATACGCCTAAATCATTTATTATGCCATCTGATGGTCCGCCAAAAGGTGAATGGTCATCAATATACACTCCTGCATCAGTTAAAGGATAATATTTTACTTGACCGTTTTCGATTACAGTTTGGTAAAGGTGAATTTCAAGTGTACCTTTTCCTGGTACAACACTTTTTAAAGGAACATCTTTTTGTGAAAGAATGCTTTCACTCTTGTCGTTTTTGCTGTTATTCAACTCAACTTGTGAACATGATCCAAACATCATCATAATAAATAAAAGTCCTAGTGATAAAATTTTTTTCATAAATAATTCTCCGTTTTTTAATTTCTTTTTAGAAATACATTTTTTGTTAATAATAATATAACAAATAATTATTCAACTGTCAATAAAAATTTAATAAAATTATTATAATTTAGAAATAATTTTTATGATAATTTCTGCAAAAAAACAATTTTTCATAAAAGCTACAAAAATATCGTTTTATACAAAATTTTAAATTTTAATTTTTTCTATAAAAAAAAAGAGTTAAATTTGTTAGAATTTTTATGAAATAGAGATTAGTAATAATAGATGTAATTTATTAGATAATAATAAGTTATTATAACTTTATCGTAGATTTCGGATTATAATATTATTTATAAGACTTTATGTCTAAATATAAGTTTTTTACTATATATACCTATAATTAATAAAATTATTCCAATTTAATTAATTATAGGTATATATCAGATTTCTTTTTAAAAACTATTTCATTTTTAAAATTATTCTCAATTAGTTTTTAATTTTGCAAATTCTTTTTCTAATAGTCCCAACAATCCTTTTTGAACTGCATTGTAAGAACGATTTAATTGCGATACAATAAATTTTGTTTCTTTAAGGTACTCATAAAAAAAAGGAAGGTCAGTTCTTTCGATATTACCAAGATTGTCGAGGCGATCTCCAAATTTGATACATAAAGCATTATCGCTCATTTTATTCATTATAGAAACTAAATAAGGAGCTTTTCCCATTTGTTCTTTTAAAATAGGATCATTTGTTACTTCTTTTACTATATTTGCAACTTCAACTCCAAAGTTTTTTTCTAATTCTTCATAAGTTGTATCAGAATCTTCTACTGTGTCGTGAAGGAAACAAGCTGCTAACAAAATTGGATCATCGCTAAATAGTTTGATCCGTTTAAATACACCTTCAGGATGCAAAATATATGCCATTTTACCAAAAGGTTTTATTTGTCCAAAATGTTTTTTCTCTGCAAATTCTTTAGCTGATGCGACTAAAGGATTTAATATTTCCATTTCATCTCCCTATTATTTAAAAATTTCAATAAATTTATAGATCGAAAAAATATACAATAAAAAATAAGTAGAGTCAAACAATTTCATAATTATACAAAAATTCAGGATAAAATTTTAATTATTTCTAATTTGTGATATAATTTCGCAAATAACTACAAAGGATAGAATATGGATAAAAACTCAGTGTTGTCTGGTTTATTTGGTTTGTGTATTGGAGATGCTTTGGGTGTGCCTGTTGAGTTTAAGTCAAGAGATCTGATTAAAAAGTCACCTGTAACTGATATGCTCGGTTTTGGTACTCATAATCAACCTGTTGGGACTTGGTCTGATGATAGTTCTTTGTCTTTTTGCCTTGCAGATAGTTTGTGTAATGGCTATAATTTGGTTGATATTGCAGATAAATTCAGCAAGTGGTTTTTTCAAAATTATTGGACTCCTCACAACAAAGTTTTTGATATTGGGATTACAACAAGGAATGCTATTTATAAGATCAGAGAAGGTATTCCTCCATTACAATGTGGCGAAAAAAGCGAGCGGTCTAATGGAAATGGCTCATTAATGAGAATTTTACCATTGGTTTATCATTTATATAATAAGGAAGAAAAAGAAATTTTTCAAAAAGTTAGTGAGGTGTCTTCGATAACACATTCTCATCCACGTTCGATAATAGCGTGTTTTATTTATATACAAATTGCATTACAGATACTAAAATTTAAGGATAAAAAGCCCAAAACTAAACTTTGTGAAGATGGAATACTTAATTCGATCAATTTTATCATTAAAAATAATTATTTTGTGGATGAATTGCAACATTTTAAAAGAATTTCTAATAATATAAAAAAATTAAATGAAAATGAGATATTATCAGGTGGCTATGTGATTCATACTTTAGAGGCATCGCTTTGGTGTTTTATAAACTATAATTGTTATGAAGAAATTGTATTAAAAGCCGTAAATCTTGGTGATGACACAGATACAACTGCTACTGTTGCTGGTGGAATTGCAGGACTTTATTATGGAATAAACGATATTCCCAAAAAATGGATTGATAATATAGCCAAAAAAGATGAGATAATAAAACTTTGTAATCGCATAGCAGAGATTAGTTTAGATTAAATCTGATGACATAAATTATGCTTTTTTTTAATTTCTCTACTTTGTGCTAATTCATAAATAATTTTTTAAATTTTTAAAATATTTTTGCTATCTCTTGACTTTTTTATTCATTGGTATTATAAATAATTATATCAAATTCCAAGGAGTACATATGTTTAAGAAACATTTTATTATCATTATTGCAATGTTTACATTAGTATTTGCATATTCTGCTGATCCAAAATATGTAGATGTTGTTACTGCAAAAAATAGAATAAGTGCTTTAGAAAAAACAAACACTGATTTAAATGCAAAAGCTGATTCTTTAAGAACAGAAATTAAAAATTTAGAAGAAAAAAATGTTAAAAACACAAAACAAATCGAGGATATTAAATCAACTCTCGATAAGGTAAATGTAAGATCTTCTGCTTTGTATTATTATGCAAAAGAAGTTATCGATGTTGAAACAAAAAAAGCAGCAATGGATTCTTATAATAAGAATTTGGATCTAAAAAAGAAACTTGAAGCAAAAAAAGAAGAATTAGAAAAAGAAACCAAAAGTAACAATGAAAAAATTCAACAAAATACTGATCAAATCTGTGATTCTCTCTATAAAGTTGAAAGAAACACTTATGAAATCAGAAATCTCCAAGCCAGTATTGACAAAACAAACAACCAAACCGAATATGTAAATGGCTATATTAAACAAGTTGACTCATTTACAAGCGAAGCAGAAGCTTTATTAAAATAAACATTTTTGTTTAATTTAAATATAAAAAGAGGAAACATGCGTTTCCTCTTTTTATTTTTGGTGTATTTAATATTTAGATTGATAGTTAAAACAAGTGGTAAATTAAAATTCCATCTTTAATTTTTTAAGATAAAAATTACACTTAATTTTATCAGCAGAAGTTTTTAATATTTCTTCTCTGATTGATACATTGGGCTTAAGTTGGGACAGGTTTTTCTACATCAGAGATAATAATACCAATAATTTATCAAAATTCATTTAGTTTTATACTTCAGAATTATTTCAATAAAAAAATTTTTCAATAAGGCACTAAGATTAAGATAAAATCTCCAAAACTTTGTGTTCTTCCAGAGTGTGTAAATAGTCAAAACTTTGCAAAAAGTTTTCAGTTTTTTGTAAAAAAAATCGACTATTTACACACTCTGTTCGTGCCTCAATGTGAACATTCAGGAAATTATTGAGCCTTACTCTCATCAGTCATGACTAACTCTTTATAAAGACCACCATCAATGTAAACTGTAAGTTTTGCATTGATTTTTGTAGAATATGGCACTGGGACAGAGATACCACCTTTTGTTTTTAGTTCATAGATGGTTTTTTCTACACCGTCTGTTGATTTGAGTTTAATTTCTACCTTATAATTAATTGGTTTTTTTGGTAAATCGAGTAAGTATGTGCTAGTAATTTTCTCATTTTCGATTATAAAATATTTGTTTACTGTAAATGTTAAAACTTTTCCTTCTTTTATAACATCATCAATAATAGCACCTTCGCCAATTGATTGTTCTGTAATAACCATATCTTTATTTTGTTCTTTAACTATATTAAAAACATAATTGTAGTTTAACTCAAAGCCTGCTATTTCTTTTGATGCAGCATCGATTTTTTGACCAATGTAACTTTTTAGAGTCTTTGGATTGCCTTCTTTTTTGCCATTAGATACCCAAAGTTTTAGAGTTTTAACATTTTTAGTTTGTGTGCCATCTTTTGGCTCTTGTCTTATGATTTTACCTTTTTCAACTTTTTCATTAAATTCATAAAGAGGTGTTTCTATTTTGTATGGAATCTTATTGTCAGGATATTCTTTTGATAAAAATTCCCAAAATTCCATTATCGAATAACCTCTAAAATCTTGCAATGCCTTTTTTTGTGAACCAAGAGATACTGAAAAACTAACTCGCCTACCAACCTTAACAATGCTTCCTTGAATAGGGCTTTGTGTAAAAACCGTGCCTTCTGAATACATCTCCGAAAATTTAGGAGAAACATTAGCAACAAGTTTTCGTTCAGAAAGTTTTTTTAAAGCCACATAGATATTATCTTTTTCGATATTTGGTACTTTTACAATATCTGTTGTAAAAGTTAAAGTAACAAAGATTATCCACGAAACTAATATTAAAACACCAATAGAGCCAAAAAAAACATACCAAATAATCTTTTTTGCTCTATCTATGTCACTATCTTCTGTATTTATAACAATGTTAGCCAGAAACTTCTTAAAAACTTCTTTAAAATGCTTCATTTTTTATTCTCCAATACTAAATCACTAAATTTTTTTGTATTTAAATCTCTAAAACCATTCAAAAAATCTTTGTAAGCCAAGACTTTTTTACCTTCTTGTTGTAACATTAAAAGATTAATTAAACAATCTTTAGTTTTAACAACAATACCATTTTTTAAATCAGCAAAAACTATTTTACCATTCTCAATATCTGTAAAGTCACTAAAATTTAATTTGTCGTTTATTTTTGCACTAAAAATACTTACTTTTTTGCCATCTATGAAACTATATGAAGTTGGCCATTCTACAAAAGCACGGATTTTATTTATAACATCTTTTCCACAAAAATTCCAGTCAATTAAACCATCTTCTTTATTGTAAAGTTTACAAAAAGTCGCATCATTATCTTTTTGTGGAATAGGTTTTATTTGATTATTTTCAAATTTATACAAAACTTCATTTATAAAGAAAGCAGATAGTGTGGCAATTTTTTTTTCGATAGAATTATAGTCCTCTTCAGGTAGAATTTCAAATTCATTCTGATAAAGAATATCTCCACTATCAACTTTTAGTTTTATAGTCTGAACAGTAATGCCAGATTTAGTCTCTCCTTGTAAAATTGCAGTTTGAATCGGAGACGGACCTCTAAGTTTTGGTAGAAGTGAAGGATGAATGTTTATTCCACCAAATTTTGTTATATTAAAAAAATCCTTTTTTAAAATCACACCATAAGCAAAAACCAAAAATATGTCTGCATCATATTTTTTTAATTCTTCTATTAAAGGAGCATCTGTTTTATCAGATTTGTAAATAGGAATATTTTTTTGTTCTGCTGCAAGAGCAATAGGTGAAGGCAAAAGAGTTTTTGATCTGCCGTGAGGTTTGTCTGGTTGGGTTACTACTGCTACAATTTGATTTTTTTGGCATACAGCATTAAATGTATCTACTGCAATTTGAGGTGTTCCAAGAAAAATTATTCTCATAATCTGTGTTGTTTCCTGTATTCGTTTATTTTTTTTAGTTTTATTTCTGGATCAAGTTTATCTATGAACAATATCCCGTTAAGATGGTCAAATTCGTGTTGAATACAAGTAGCAAGTAAGCTATTTGCATGTACTCTTTGTAATTTACCTCTTATATCCAAAAATTCTATAACAACAGTATCTGGTCTTTCTATATCTCCAGAAATGCCAGGTATAGAAAGGCAACCTTCTTCATAAACTCTTCGTTTTTCTGACAAGTCTTTGATTACTGGATTTATAACAACTAATTTCCCGCCTTTTTGTGGGACATCAGTAACAAAAATTCGTTTTAAAACTCCAACCTGTACAGCAGAAAGCCCAACACCTTTGGCAAGTTCCATTGTGTCATACATATCCTTAACGAGTTTTACAATTTCTGTATCTATTTCTTTTACTTCTTCAGATTTTGAATGAAGCATTTGGTCATTTAAAGTCACAATGTCTAATATCATTTTTTCTACCTTATTAATAATTATTATATAGTATAAATTTGTAAACTATTAGTATAATTAAATGAGCATATATTTATAAATTAATATATACTTAAAATGTGTTAAATGGTCAATCTTTTTTTAAAAATTATATAATGAAATGAATAATTTATTTTAAATCCAAATTTGGATTATTTAATTATTTTACCAAAAAATCTTGTAAAAACTAAAGAAATAATTTATAAAATAAACTCAAATTTTAATATTTATAAAAAAGGTGTGAGATGAAGTCAAATAGATTTATCGTTGGTTTTGACTATATTTTGTTTCTTTCAGTTATTTTTCTTACTATCATCGGTATAATGTTTATTTATTCTGCAAATATAAATAAATCTAATGATTTAAAATTAGAATATTTAAAACAAATTTCATTTCTTATTGTAAGCTTAGTTTTATTTTTTGTAATATTATTTTTTCCTACTAGAAATTTTCAAAACTACTCACTTGGTTTTTATATAATTTGTCTTGTTGGTTTAGGTTTAACTTTATTCTTTCCAGAGGTTATGGGACAGAGAAGAATGAATTTGGGGGGAGTCTCTATACAGTTTTCAGAATTTATGAAAATAGCCACAATCTCATTACTTGCCTATTATTTTTCTCAAAGATCAAAGGACGAATTAAAAGATATAAAAATTTATCTAAAAGCCTGTATTCTTGGGTTATTTCCTGTTGGACTTATTATGCTCCAGCCAGACCTTGGTACATCTTTAGTATATTTTCCAGTTTTAATTGCTATTTCTTATGTTGCTGGAGTAAGTAGAAAATTTTTACTTTACACACTGTTATTAGTTCTAGTTACATCTTCTATCCCTGTATTAACTACGATAAATCACTTATTCTACAATAACGAAAACGAAATATTAAGCCTTTTGGTTAATCCACGATATATAGCAATATTGTTTTTAACTCTAATTTTAACTCTCGGTATTTCTTTACTCGTTTATTTTGATATATTAAAAGGAATAAGTCAAAAATTCAAAATATTTTTCTTTTGGTATATTTTTATATGTTCTGTTTTTTTAATAGGGTTGACACTTTCTTACCCAGTAAATAAATTTTTGAAACCATATCAAAAAGATAGACTCTTGATATTTTTTAATCCTTATGTTGATGCAAAAGGAAGTGGTTATCATATAATTCAATCTATGACAACAATTGGCAATGGTGGACTCTTTGGAAAAGGTTGGCAAAAAGGCGAGCAGGCTCAAAAATTTTTCCTTCCAGAGCAAGCAACTGATTTTATTTACCCAGTTATCGCAGAAGAGTCTGGTTTTTTGGGTAGCATAATAGTTTTAATTTTATATTTTTTAATTTTTTATCGTGGTGTAAGAATAATTCTTTATGCCAGAGATTATTGGAGCGTTTACACAGTAACAGGTTTACTTACAATGTATTTGTTTCATATAATTCAAAATATGGGAATGTGCGTTGGTATTATGCCAATTACTGGTATCCCTCTGCCTTTTTTATCTTATGGAGGCTCGTTTTTGATGACTTGCTACATGGGAATAGGTATCATTATGAATATAAATTTTTCGAGGTATTATTAATCTGATAAGTTAGAATAAAAAATCCTTTATAATTTATTAACTAACCTCACTTCTTTAACCCAAAAACCCTCGTTAAATCATCAATTTCGTTTGAACTCTTTTTAAAATATTGTATTATCTTTAAATTTTCTTTAATTACAACCAAATTTGGATGCCCCTTAGGAAATTTTTTCTCCATTATCTCAATCGCTTTTTTGCAATAAATCTCTGCATCAGTATAATTTTTTAAATCAAGATAAATCATAGACAAATTATGATAAGAAGTAGCAATATATGGATGATTTTTATCCAATATTTCTTCTCTTATCTCTAAAGATTTTAGCCCAAAATCCAATGCTTTTTTTAAATCTCCCAAATCTTTATAAATCAAAGACAAATTATTATAAGAAGTAGCAATATCTGGATGATTTTTATCCAATATTTTTTCTCTTATCTCTAATGATTTTAGCCCAAAATCCAATGCTTTTTTTAAATCTCCCAAATCAAGATAAATCATAGACAAATTATTATAAGAAGTAGTAAGAGATGGATGATTTTTATCCAATATTTTTTTGCTTATCTCTAAATCTTTTAGCCCAAAATCCAATGCTTTATTTAATTCTCCCAAATCTCGATAAATTGTAGACAAATTATTATAAGAAGTAGCAAGAGATGGATGATTTTTATCCAATATTTTTTCTCTTATCTCTAATGATTTTAGCCCAAAATCCAATGCTTTATTTAAATCTCCCAAATCAAGATAAATCATAGACAAATTATTATAAGAAATAGCAAGAGATGGATGATTTTTATCCAATATTTTTTCTAATATCTCTAAATCTTTTAGCCCAAAATCCAATGCTTTATTTAAATCTCCCAAATCTTTATAAATCATAGACAAATTATTATAACAAGCAGCAAGATATGGATGATTTTTATCCAATATTTTTTCAAATATCTCTAAAGATTTTAGCCCAAAATCCAATGCTTTATTTAATTCTCCCAAATCTCGATAAATCGTAGACAAATTATTATAAGAAGTAGCAAGAGATGGATGATTTTTATCCAATATTTTTTCAAATATCTCTAAAGATTTTAATCCAAAATCCAATGCTTTATTTAATTCTCCCAAATCTCGATAAATCATAGACAAATTATTATAAGAACTAGCAATATGTGGATGATTTTTATCCAATATTTTTTCAAATATCTCTAAAGATTTTAGCCCAAAATCCAATGCTTTATTTAAATCTCCCAAATATATATAAATCGTAGACAAATTATTTGATAGATTTGCAATTTCTTCATTCTCTTCTTTTATATTTAAAATTATCTCTTCTGCAAAATCAGTATATTTATCTTTTTGTAAAGGATTATCGGTTGGCTCACAATTTAGGTTTTTTATCATCGAAATAATCAATTTTTCGCATTTCTCCGAGTTTGGTTTTGTTTGCTCTTTTACCGCAGCTGCGATCATTTTGTGCATTATGATTTTGTCTTCTTTTTGGTTAATCCAGCCTTTTTTTATCAACTCGTTAATTGGTGTCTTATCAGTAAGTTCAAGCCAATTAGCAAGTTCAATAACTTCGATAAAATCGTATGGTAAAATTGATAGGTTTGTTAATACAAATATTTCTTCGCTCGATAGATTTGACAACTCAAAAACTTTTAATATATGGTCAAAAAATTGTTTTTTTGCAACTTCATTATGCCAAAAAGTGTCGATTTTTTCTGGGATAGCCTTATTTAGGTTAAAACCAATAGTAATTAGTTTATTATAGAATATTTCGAGTTTATCGCAAGTATTTTGTGCTGTTTTTGCTAATAGTTCAACGGTTAGCGTGTGTAGACCACATAGTTTTATTATAGATTTAGCAAATTCGTCATTTTTTTCCACTTGATAAAAATTATAAAAAATCTTTAATAACGACTCTTCGTCCAAAAATTGAAGTTGGTAAATTTTAAAGCCTTTGAGTTTATTTCGAGAGCTAACGATAACTTTAATTGGCAAAGATTTGATTAAACTTAGAGTTGGGTCGTCTTCGCTCTCGATATTATCAATTATAAGTAGAGTTTCTTTTGGGCGACTTGTCAAAAACTCGGTTATTTTTGCAAATCGTTCGTTGATATTAATTATATCATTACCAACAACGCTCTCATTAACCCCAAAAACCAAACTTTCTTTTAGAGCAGAAATACAATTTATCCACCCAACATATTTATACTTATCAATATGTTGCCAAAAATAATATTTACAAACTTCAGTCTTCCCAATCCCACCAAGACCATTTACCAGTAAAACGGTATTATTCGTTTTCAAAATATTCTCAATATCCTCAAGGTCTTTTTCTCTCCCAAAAAAGTCAATTTCTTTGGCAGGACTATTTTTTGTAAATAATTTAGCCTCTATATTTGGCTTTTTATCCTTCAACAAATAATTTAAGTCTTTATTAACAATATTTATAAGTTCTTGATTTGTAGAATATTCTTTAAAAAAAAGCGTGTTTTCTTTCGTAATATTTTCTTTTAGTTCCAAAACTTTCCCATATTCATCCATCTCTTGTTTATTTGTAGGAGAATATCCAGTTTTAAAATAAACAAACACCTTTTTACCGATATTTCTTGCAATTTTATATTCTTCATAAGTATATTCTCCGATTTTTGAATAAAATAAGCAAATTACAACTTGACATTCTTCTAAAAGTTTATTTATTTGTTGTTGTATTTCGATGTCATAACTCCCACTTTCCATATCAGAGTATTCTTTTGGGATTATTTTTAAATTATACAGTTGATTTAACTCATTTATCGTATTTTCCACAGTTTTTCTATCATTATTAACATCTTTGTTGGCAGCAATAAAAATTTTAACTTCTTCCATATTCTACCTCACATAACACGGATTTTTGAGATTATAACACGGATTTTTCAGATTGTCACGGATTACACAGATTGTCACGGATTACACAGATTATATATTTAAACACTTGAGTTTATTTTATTCAAATCGAGATAGTTTTGCAATAAAAATTATTTTTTTGGTGAATAATTAAAATAAAAACAATTTTTTAAGTATTCATATTTTGGTAATATTTATATTTTGATAACATTTGTATTGCAATTTTATTTAATATTTGTTATTATATAATTATAGGATAAAAATGATTATTAATAACATAAAAATAATTGAAGATGCAAAATTAAAATATGCTGATATAAGAGAACAATTAAACTTATGGTGTAATGAAGTTAAATTGTCTAAATGGAATACTCCAGCTGATATAAAAAATAGATATAAAACAGTGAGTTTTCTAAAAGACAATATAGTCATTTTTAACATTAAAGGTAATAATTATAGACTTGTTATTAAAGTTGTATATCAACAACAAATTGTAATTATTAAATGGGTTGGGACTCATCAAGAGTATGATGAAAAAAAATTTGAATAAAGGGGGAAATTATGAATAACAATATTCCAAAAATAATAAAAAATGATGAAGAACATGAAAAAGTTCTTTGTCGTATTGAAGAATTAATTAATATTTCTCCCCAATTAGGCACAAAAGAGTCTGATGAATTGGAATTACTTGCGTTTTTGGTTTCTAAATATGAAGAAGAAAAATATCCAAAAGAAAATGTTGATCCAATAGAAGCAATTAAATTTAGAATGGAACAAGGCGGGTTAAACCAAAGAGACCTTATACCTCTTATTGGTAGCAGAGTAAAAGTATCAGAAGTTTTAAATAAAAAAAGACCTCTTACATTAAAAATGATACGAGCATTAAATAAACATCTTGAAATACCTTTAGAGTCATTAATAAACGAACCAGATATTAAAATTACTATGGAAGAATCTAAATTTGAATGGAATAAACTACCTTTTATAGAAATCACAAAAAGAAATTTATTTCCAGAATTTGAAAAAACAGGTGTAAATATTAAAGAATTTGCAGAAGAAATAGGGTGTGAAATTTTAAAAAAATTAAACCAATACAACCTTGATACTGCTTATTATAAACAAAATATACGAAAAGGTTCTGAAATAGACTATTATTCTCTTCTTGTATGGAAATATGCGATTATTTTGAAAATAGAAGCAAAAATTAAAAGTAAAAAAACTAATTTTGATATTAACAAATTAGATGATAATTTTTTTAACAAAATCAAAAGTTTTAATAATTTAAAGTATGGACCTTTGGAAGTTCAAAAATATTTAGAAGATTATAATATATTTCTAATAACACAAAATCATTTTAAAAGAACTCATTTAGATGGAGCATGTTTTAAATTAAATGGCTTTCCTATAATAGCGATGACTTTAAGATATAATAGAATTGATAATTTTTGGTTTGTTCTAATGCACGAAATAGGACATATAAAAAATGATTTGTGTAAAGATGAAATTGATGAGTTTATTGATGATTTAGATGTTAATGATAACAATGCAATAGAAGTAAAAGCAGATAAATTTGCATTAAATTCGTTAATAAATGATGAATTATGGCAAGAAATTAAAGAAAACCTTGATATTGATAGAAGTTTTTATAATTTGTCTAATTTAAGTAAAAAATATAACATAAACGAGGCTATAATTGCTGGGCGATATAGAAAAGAAATAAATAATTTCAAGATATTTTCACGAATTGTTACAGATAATAAGGTAAGACATTTATTTGAAAATCAATAAATAGTATTTTTTATATTCATTATGAGAATAAATAAACTAAATAATTTAAATTTTACTCAAATATTATAGTTTATACAAGATAAATAATTGATTCAACCTAAAAAAGGATTTTTTTATGCAGGTTTTTAAATTTCCAGATAGTTTTGAGTTTGGTGTTGCGACATCTTCTTTACAAATTGAGGGTGGGGATAAAAATAATAATTGGTTTAGATTGAGCGAAGAAGGAAAAATAAAAGACGGGGTATCTTCTTTTACTGCTTGTGACCATTGGAATAAAATAGACTGCGATATTGAGTTAATTAAGAGTCTAAATTGTAAAATTTATAAAATGAGTTTAGAATGGTCTCGTATTCAACCCAAAAAAGACTATTTTGATAAGAATGCGATTAATCATTACCGAGATGAGATAAAAAAATTAAAAGAAAATAATATAGAGCCGATTGTTAGTCTCCATCATTTTTCTAACCCGATTTGGTTTGAAGATATTGGCGGTTTTACAAATCCAGAGTCAGTAAAATTATTTGAGATTTACACAGAATATGTTTTAAGAAATTTAGGCGACTTGGTTACCGAGTGGATTACTATAAATAAGCCAAATACTTTTATTTATAATACTTACGCTAATCCAAACTGGAGGACAGGGACAAAAGACAAAAAAAAATATTCAGAAGCTGCAAGAAATGTAATTATTTCTCACATAAATTCTTATAAAAAAATAAAAGAAATATTGCTAAATTCGAGTAAAAGAGAAGTAAAAATTGGAATATCTCTTGATTTAAGTCTAATTTCTCCAAAAAACAACAATTTTTTTGATAAAAATGCAAGCAATAACTTTAATAATCTGTTAAATGAAACTTTTGTTTGTGGAATGGTTGAAGGTAAGATTGATAATAATTATCCTTTTGGTAAGGGAAAATATTGTGATTTTTTTGGAATAAATTATTTTTTTGATTATGAGGTTAAATTTGTTCTAAATCTGGAAAAAGATTTTACAGAAATAGAAGAAAAAGAGTCAAATAATCTTTATATTATTGGAAAAAAGTATTATAATCAATATAAATTGCCAATTTATATAACAGAAAATGGTATAGATGATTTTTATGATAAAAAAAGAATAAAGTTTATCTATGAAAATATTCTACAAATAAAAAAATTAATAGATGATGGGATTGATGTAAGAAAATATTGTTATTGGTCGTTAATGGATGATTTTGAGTGGTTTGATGGCTATTCTAAAAAATTTGGATTAATTGATGTTGATTTTAACACACAAAAACGAACTCTAAAAAGAAGCGGTGAATTTTTCTCGTTATTAGCAAAGAATAATGGTATAACAGAAGAAGTTGTAGATAAATTTAAAAATCAATAAAAAATATTCTTTAATTACCTTGACAAACGATAAATATATAGTAAAATTGAGTTATGGGTCTCAGAGGAGAAAACATTGAAAGCAAAGGTAAAAATTTTAATAGTTGAAGATGATGATGATGTTAGATTAAACTTAAAGAATGTATTTCTATCTGAAAATTCTTATGAGATTTTTGTTGCATCAAATGGACTTGGGGCGATTACTATATTAACAGAAAATGACATTGATTTAATTATCTCAGATTATAAAATGGATGTTCTTGGTGGAAATCTCTGGCTAAAATTTCTTCAAAAATTTTGTTTCAATATTAAAATTATTTTTATAACTGGGTTTCTTGAGCATATTGAAAATTTTCCTTTCCCAATATTGTATAAACCATTCAACAGAGAAGATATTATAAAAATGGTGAAAAACATTTTAGCTTAACTAAAATTACAAAATTAGGTTTTAGAAAAGTTTGATTTTTTTGTATTTTTTCTGCAAATTCTAATAATTTAAAAACCTTTTATCTTGACATATAAAATAAATAAATATATACTTCTATAAGCCTTTAAAAGGTTAATAACTAATCATATTGAAATGTTTTAACCTATTTAAATAGGTTATCAATAAAGTATTTTTTTATACCGAGAGGTAAGTTTGTGCAGTATAAAATTATGTCTATGAAATTTAAATTATTATTTTTTATTTTATTTATTAGTATAAATTGTGTTTTTTCTCAACAAAATGTAATAGATAATTCTTCTGATGCAAAAACTCTTTATGAAAGTGAAAAAATTACTTATAAAATAAAGCAATATTTTGATCCTATGTATCCACTTGCTGCAAAAGATATTAGCCTATTTAAGGGTAATAAAAAAATATCTATGGAAGAATTTTTTCTTCTTTCTCAAGACCCACTTTTAGTTAAAAATAAAGAAATGATAAAAAAAATTAAACTTAGTGGATTTACAACTGCGATAATTTTTGGTTCAATATCTTCTATATTCTTTGTTTCTTCTGCTATCTTTATTGCTCTTCAAGCAACTTATTATACAAATAAGGCTAATTTTAAAAGTCTTGGTTACGATACATGGCTTGATTATTTTAATGGTAAATATGGTGAGTATTTTTTACCCGGTTTAATATGTATTGGATTGACAGGATTTTCTTTAGTTGCTTTAATTATTGAACTTACGGTAACTTTTGCATTACTCCATAAATATAGCTTTAACGAGAGAGTTTATAAAGAAGCAATAGAGCGATACAATCAAAAATTGAAAGAAAAATACAGATGGAAGGGTGATCTTGGATTTATCAAAAATGATATATTATTTAGCCTTTCTGTAAATTTATAAAGAAGGATTTTTGATGTTTAAAAAAATAACTGGTATTATTTTAATCGTTTTAGTTTTAAATAGTTGTCTTACTATAAAAATTGGAAAAGACTCTGAACCTTTAGTTGATTTTGGTACACCTATCATAGGACACTTTAGAAACGGTGACAAGGCAAAAGGGATATTATATACCGCTTTATTTTTAACATCATTAGTTGCTTTTGTTTTGTTTACTCCAATAGACACTAAAAAATGTGTTATTCAAATAGATAGAACATATTCAGATTGGGTTTTACTTGGCACTGGCATTGGTGCTGGGACAAGTTTGGTTGCATCGAGTATAGACACTGCTGTAACATATCAAATAGCAAATCAAAAAATTATAGATTTAAATAATATAAAATGGCAATATGATCCTACTGGTAAAAATCCAAAATATTTAGCTATTCAAAATTTTAGAGAAGAACAATATAGATTAAAAGAAGAGCAATCTGACTTATCGAGATTGGAAGGCTATAAAGGCGAAATTGAATTTTATAGAAAAAAATTAGTAAATGGAACAATAACAGATGACGAACTTGCTTTCTTAGAAAAAGCAGAAAAAATAAAAGAAGTATTAAAAAACGAACTTGGTTTTTATTATATTAATAGAGAAAAATTTAAACAAGGTAAAAACATAGACGATATTAAAATTGAATATTACAGACAAAGATTAATAGAAGAAACTATTTCAGAAGACGAACTTAAAGACATTGATTCAAATGAAAGCCTTAAAGAGATACTCAAAAATGAACTTGGATATTACAATATTGTTAAAAAGAAGAAACAAAAAAAATAATTTTATAACACAGATTAACTTGTATAACTATATACGAGACTATAAAATAAAGTGTGTAAATCTTCTGTTAAATTTGATATAAGAAAAACAGGAGATA
>Ga0154417_1238_pt1 | contig 20556 bp, 16 predicted proteins | sample RifGroC1_FD_115921 | JGI IMG/M metagenome (GOLD analysis project Ga0154417, IMG submission 115921) | Spirochaetes bacterium GWC1_27_15 | reverse complement strand
GTTATATTTTCTATTATTATTAGATTTTTAATAATAGGATTTGGTTTATATTTTTTTAATGAAATTTTTATAAAACAGAGAAAAGAAAAAAAATTTTATAATTATTTTAAAGCATTCGTAGGATATGGAGCGGTTTTTACTTATGTTTTTTATTCATTACCTCGAATGGTTGGCGAATTTCAAGGTAATATGAATTTGGGATATTCTATTTTTAGTTTTATTTTGGTGTTATTTGTTTCTATATTTCCAGCATCTTTATATTTATTTCTTCGTTCTGGAAAGATTCGGATACTTATGGGAATATTTACTGAAAAAGAGATAGAATACGAAAAAAAAGTTAAAAAAGACAAGGTTTTAAAGAAAAAAGAACATGAAAAGATAAAAAGTGAACGAAATTTTATCGAAAATTTATGGTATGAATGGATTGATGTTATTATTCAAGCGATTGTAATAGCTTTAGTTATTCAACAGTTTTTATTTCAAATGTATCAAATCCCATCAGAGTCTATGGTTCCAACATTTTTAATTAAAGATAGGGTAATTGTAAATAAACTTATCTATGGTCCACATATTCCTTTAACAGAATGGAAATTCCCTTCTCCTTTCAAACCTAAAATTGGTGATATAGTTGTATTTAAAAATCCAGAAATGGACAATCCAAACTCAGAAATAAGATATAACAATGTTTTTGTTAGAATTTTTCATCCTTTTATATATATGCTAACTTTATCTATGGTTGATATTGATAAAAAAAGCAATGGCGATCCAAAAGAAAGATTTATAGTTAAAAGATTGGTTGCTAAAGAAGGCGAAAAAGTTTGTGTTTTAAACGATAAAGTTTATAAAAAAACAAAAGATAATGATTGGACTGAAATGTCAAAATTTGCAAACCAAAAAGAATATGGCTTTGCAGAATTATATTATGAAGAAAATCCAAAGATGCAAAGACAGCGAATTTGTAAAGAATTAAAAAAAGTATTATCTGATTGTGAAATTCTTATAGAAAACGCAGATGTTAAAGATATAGAAAAATCATTAATAACAGAAAAAGAAAATTTTATGAAAAAAGCCACAAATTTAAATAAAAATCTAAATGATGGACTTTCTAATTATCTAAAAGAAAACAAAACAAAAAATTATCAAATAATTGAAAATTTATCACAGATTATGCAAGCTTTATTTACTGTTAATGTCTCAAATTATGATAAATATAAAATAGAAGAAATTGAAAAAGAATTAAATAAACATCTAGAAAAATATCATTATTCTGTTTATAGTTTTATGGTAGAAGATTTATTGGACTATATAGAAAAATCAGAGTATAAAAAAGAATATTTTGAAAAACAAATAACAACAGAGATTAAAAATAATGATAAATTAGACCCATATTCTAAATATATGAAAAAAGTAAATGGTTTATATAAACTATATTTGTTAAAATTATTCTCTACTATAATTGATGGTTATGCTAATGGCGATGTAAAAAAATATTTTGATAATGAATCTAATCTAATAAATTCAAAAATTTATGATGATTTGCATAAATTTTATTTATTATCAGTGTATTTAAATGGAATAAAATATACTATGTTTGGTGATATATTCGTATTAAGAAATTTCCCTTCATATCCAATTGGTGAAAATAATTATCTAGGAAATGAAGAATTTTTTGTTATGGGTGATAATAGGTATAATTCATTGGACTCAAGATTTGGAGCGGAACAATATTTAAATAGTGATTTTGTTTTTATAGATGAGGATGATAAAACTGATTTTGGAACTAAAATACAGCAAGCATGGAAGCCTCACACTATAAAAATTAAACATATTCTTGGAAAAGCGTTTGCTATATATTTTCCACTTGATAGAATTGGTATTTTAAAATGAGGTTTTTATGGCAAGATATGATTATTATAAAAAGAAAGTAAATAAAAAGAAAATTGTAAAAGATATAATTTTGATTTATATAGTAGCTGTAATGTTTGTAATGCTATTTAATTCTTTAATTTTACAGGCTTATAGAATACCTTCTAACTCTATGGAGCCTGGCATAAAGGAACATACAAGAGTATTGGTTAATAAATTTTCTTATGGACCTAAGTATCCTTTTACTGAAATTAGAATATTCGACTCTACAAAAAATATAAAAAGAGGTGATGTAATTGTTTTTATGTCAGAAGAATACATAAATAGAAATAAATTTTTTAGATTTATTTCTGATTTTGTATATACAGTTACTTTTTCCTTAGTTGATTTGTTGAATTATACAAAACATTATGATTCTAATATTTATATAAAAAGAGTAATCGGGCTTCCTAATGATAAGATAAAATATCAATTAGTAAATGGCGAAGTAGTAGTTTTAATCAATGGAATTCCTGAAAAAAATCTGATACAAGTTGGTTATGAAATAATAGAAGAAACAGAAAAAAATTCAGCATTAATATCTTCTTTGATGATGCAAAATGAATATGTTGTAAAAGAAGGGGAATTCTATGTTCTTGGTGATAATAGAGTTTACTCATCAGACTCAAGAATTTTTGGTGCTATCGCAAAAAGACAAATTATTGGTAAAGGAATTTTAAAATATTGGCCTATACCACAATTTGGGATTGTGAAGTAGGGTGGGGGATTTTGATAAATCTATATTTTTTCTAAGATAGAAAACTTCTCTCATAAGGACGGACACAAAGAAAAAATTATGAGATTGTGGTTGCATTAATTTCAACTATATCCGCAATAATAATATCTTTATTTAGTTTATTATTTCAATTTAGAATTAACAAAAAATCCGAAATTTTTAAAAAAATAATTGATAAAAAATATTTGGATAAAAGAATTAATGATGATACCAAAGATGAAGTTATAAATAAATATTCTAAGAGAAGATATTTATATAATTTTGGAAATCAATCTGATATAAAATTATTGTTTTCTGCATTGAAAAACTATCAAATAATTAAGATTATTAAATCCTTAGAATGTATTTTTTACCAAAATACAAATTTTGATCAAAGATATAGCAAATAGAATAATTAGTATTCTAAAAATAAAAGATAGTTTGCTTTAAAATGGAAAAAATAATACCTAAAGTTTTTAATTAATTGATATTACTAAATAATTCAAAAAATATAAATTGTATAAAAACTAATTTTGGGTCTGTCCCAGAGGGACAGACCCAATGATATAAGCACTAATTAAAATTTGTTTATTTTACCCATAACGATAATTTTTATCTTGAAATTAATCTTTTAGTTTGATTTCATTTATTGGAGAATCCTTTGTCATCAATAAACCATTTATACATCCATTATCCCTTCTGCTCGTCTAAATGTAATTACTGTGGATTCTATTCCATTGAAAATCACGAATTATCTAACAAATACTTATTAGCCTTAGAAAACGAGTTAAAGTATTACTTTAATATGTATAAAAATTTTGAAATAGAAACAATTTATATTGGAGGTGGAAATCCTTCTTTAAATCCAGAAAATTTAAAAGAGATAAATAAAATAATCAATTTGTTTTTTACTTTAAATAGTATAAAAGAATATACAGTTGAATGTAACCCTTTAAATGTTACAAAAAATTTTATAGAAATTTTAAAAGAAATAAGTTGTAATAGAGTATCTCTTGGTATTCAATCTTTTACAGAAAAAACGCTAAAATATGCAAATAGGTTAGGACAGACAAATGAAACAGTTTTTAATGCTCTAAGTTTATTAAATAAGGAAAAAATTTCTATTTCAATTGATCTTATTAATGGACTTCCTTATGCTGATTTTGATAAAGAGTTTTATTATCTTGAAAAACTTTTAGGTGAGTTTGAAAATGTAAATCATATTTCACTTTATGATTTATCAATTGATAAAGGTTCTAAATTTTATGATTATAAAAATCTAAAAATGTTATCAGAAAGTAAAAAAGATAAATACGAAAAGCAATTTAGAAAAATAATTGATAAATTTGGTTTTAAAAGATATGAAGTTTCTAATTATTGTAAAAAAAATAAGATGTCTTTACATAATCTTGGGTATTGGAAATACAATAATTACCTTGGATTAGGACCTTCGGCTCATAGCACGATAGATAATTTAAGAATGGAGAATAAGCCAGAGTTGGATAAATATATTTTGGGTATAGATTTTACTGATAAGTATGTCTTAAATAAAAAACAACAAATTGAAGAATATTTACTTATGGGTTTAAGGCTTACCGAAGGTATAAATTTAAATAATTTTTTTAATAGATTTAATTTGGATTTTTTTACAGTTTTTAAAATGTCTTTAGAAAAAAATATTAGGTTAAAAAATTTAGTAATAAAAAATAATTATCTTCATACAACAAATAGGGGAATTAACTTTTTAAATTCAATCTTAGTTGATTTGTTTGATGACTTGGATTCGTTAGTTGAATATGGTTATTGATAGATTATTAACAGCCTTAGTTACAATTTGTTTACATAGAAGTAGACATAATATATATTATAGGAAGTTATTGTTGACAATTTTGAGTTTATAGATAAAGGTTTTATATTATAGAAATACTTTGAATTGTTAAAAATAGATGTTTTTTTTAATGTTGAAAATATCAATTGCTATACGATCCGATAAGTGGTTGAAAGAAATAAAAAAAGACGGTGTTTCTTGAAACAAACACCGTCTTTAAAATAAATCAATTCTTAGTTATTATATTCATCTTTTTCTATATCAATTGGTAAAACAATTTTACCGTAAGTTTCATTTAGAATTTCTGCCATTGCTAAATAGAATGCTGAACCGCCACAAAATACTCCAATAACTCCAGCGATTCTTGCTATTATTTCAGCAATTACGGTGAGATTAGCTACTTTCATAAAATTTTCGATAACTAAAATGTAAAATAAAATACTCAATGAACCAAAAATTAGTTGTAATACTTTATTTAATTTTAATGTTCCAATAAACATATATGTCGTAAATAATCCCCATATCAATAGATAGAAAGCCATTCCAATAGGAGTTGTTTTAACAGGACAATAAATTAATAAATATACAAAAGAAATCCAAAAAAAACCATATAATGTGAATGCAGTTGATGCGAATGTATTTCCTTTTTTCATTTCAAAAATGCCAGCTATTATTTGTGCTATCCCTCCAACAAATAATCCCATTCCAAGAATATGTCCATCTAATAAGGTAACCCCTAAATTGTGAATATTTAGTAAAATCGTAGTCATTCCAAAACCCATTAAACCAATCGGACCTGGATTACCTATCTTATTATTTTCAGCCATTTTATTTCTCCATAAATTAAATTTAAAATTATTCAATAATTTATAATTTATCTAATAAAAAAAGTCAATTTATTTCAAAAATTCATTTAATTTTTTTATTGAGTCTTGTGGCTTATTTAAAACGCAAGGGCCAGCTATACAACCACCTTCGCATGACATAACTTCTATAAGATTACCATCACAATTGCCTTTCGCATAAATATTTAATAATTTAACATTTTGTTTATTAAAACCATTTATAAAAACTGGTTTAACATTTATATTTTTTTCTTTTAATGTTTCTTTTAAAGCATTGGCAACGCCAGTATTTACAGGAAAACTTCTTCCAATTTTTGTTGCTTCGTCCAAATCAAGTTTAGTCTCTTTTATCATAGTTAAATTTATATTTTTAGCAATAAACAATGATTCTAATTCTTCAAATGTTAGTACATAATCTATTAATGGATTATTTAAACCTTCATGTTTTTTTGCTACACAAGGTCCTATAAAAACTTTTATTGTATCCGATAAATTTTCATTTATAATTTCAGCTGTATAAGCCATCGGTGTTTTTGCATGAGAAACAAAAGGTAAAAAATCCGTTGAATGTTTTTTTACGGCTTCAACATAAGCAGGACAACATGACGTTCCCATTATTTTATCGCCTTTTTCCATTCTTTCAATAAACTCATTGGATTCTATCGCTGCGGTCTTGTCTGCTCCTAATGCAACTTCTACCACATATTTAAATCCTATTTCTTTTAATGCAGTAGCTATTTGATATATATTACCTTCAAATTGACCTATAATAGAAGGTGCGAGCATAGCAACTAATCTTTTACCATTTTTTATATCTTTAATAACATCAATGATCTGAGATTTTTCCATTATAGCACCAAAAGGACATGCTCTGCTACACTTTCCACAAAAAATACATTTGTTATAATCTATATCTTCTTTGCCATTATCATCTTTAATTATTGCTCCAACAGGACAAGATTCTTCGCATGGAACTGGAACATAAACGATAGCATGAAAAGGGCATACTTTCATACATAAACCGCAATTTACACATTTTTTTGGAATAATATTTGCTTGATTATTATCTATTTCAATAGCGTCTTTTGGACAATTTACTATACATGGTTTAGCAACACAGTTTTTGCAAACATTTGTAACAAAATAATTTGTTCTTACACAAGATTTGCATGCTTCATCTATAAATGTTAAAATTGGAAAATTTGGTTTGTCTCTCTCTAATGAATTTTTTGCGTAATCAGAAAGTAAATTATTATCTATTTCATATTCATTCTCAAGGCTAAAACCAAGTGAGGCAATCACTCTATATTTAACCATTTCTCTATCTTTATAAATACAACATCTAAATGGTTGAGCATCTTTTTTTATCATCTTTATAGGGAGTCTATCAATTTCTTCTATCAAATTATCTTCAAAATAAAGTTTGGCTATAGTTGCAATTATATCTCTTCGCAAATAAGTTGTTTTATTATCAACAAACATATATTTCTCCTATGAAATTCTTTTTAGAAGGAAACAAACGACATCCCCTACCCCAACCTTTTTTACAAACCAATCAAAAATTTTTTTTAATAATTTAGATTTGCCAGCAGGAATACTTCCCCAAGTTTTTATTCCAATAATTTCAAAATTATTATCAGTAAATAATTTTTTTAAATTTTTTTTGTTGAATAAAAATAAATGATCATCAACAATACATCTCCAATTCTCCTCATAATATTTAGAAAATAATCCAGAAGAATTAGGAGTCGTAATCATAACAAACCCATTTGGTTTAGTAAGTTTATAAATAAATTTTATAAAATCAGTAGGATTATTTAAATGTTCTATTAAATGTGAAAAATGAATAAAATCAAAATAATTTTGGTTAAAATAAGCATCTTCAAGTCTACAATTTAACAAATTTACACCAAAATTTTTTCTACCATATTCGCATGACTCTTTACAAAGCTCAACTCCAACACTATCAAAACCATTTTCATTCATATATTTTAAAAATAAACCTGTTGCACTGCCAATTTCAAGAATTTTTGCATTTTTTGGAAGAATATTTAAAATATTAAAATCATTTAGCGTTTTTTTAACAAGATTAAAAAAGTTGTACTGATTTTCTACTTCGTAATTAAAATAATTATGATTATATCGATTTGTTGTTTCTTCTATAGTTTCTTGTGGATTTTGAAAAATTAAACTACATTTCTTGCATTTAACAAAAGAAGAAGAATTCCATTTTTTTGTATAAAATTTATTGAAATTTGATTTATTGCAAATTGGGCAATTTTTTATTATAGTAGCCATAGTAATTTCCAGTTAGTATAACACAGATTTTTACCCGTCAAGCGAGTACAAAGATTGTCACTGTTACACAAATTGATTTATAAATTTTATGAGTTATTATCAGGTGGCAATACTCTAATAGGTTTTTTAAATTCTACTTTATTCCCAGCAAAGTCTTCCACTATGATCTTTAAGCCTATCAAATCAGGTAGAGAATGAAAATCCATTAGAAAATAATCAAAATCTTCTTTGTTTAAATAAAGTTCTTCAAATTTATATCCAATATTACTCAAAGTATATGAATTTTCGCCTTTTTTTAAATAATCAAAAACCATATTTACTTTTTCTTTTCCATCTATTATTAAAATTATTTTATATGGACATACAAAGTAGTTTGAATTATCAATTCTATCCATACATTTAATAAATATTTTTCCACCTCGTTTTATTTTATTACTTTTTAATAAAGAGACTTTTTCATTTTCTTTTGTAATAAAATAGACATCTTCTATTCTTGGTGCTAAGTTATCTTTTATACTTAAAAAATTTATTGGATTTACAATTTTTTTATTTTCAATATCTTCTATTTCAAGATGTAAATGTTCTCCAGTAGAATGTCCAGAATTCCCAACCACTGCTATTTTATCTTGTTTATTATAATAAATATTATCTGAATTAAAACTATCGTCTTTTAGGTGGGAATAATTAATTCTTAATTTTTTTTGTGAATTTTCTAAAATTACAAAATTCCCAAGTCCATAATTTAAACTTCTTGATCTTTCTTTTTTAAAAAAAATCAGCTCACTATCAATAATAGATTTTATATTTTCTTCAGAAGCACCAAGGTCTATACCTGTATGAAAATGATCTCCTCTTGAATCTCCAAAAGTAGCAGTAATTTTATAATTATTCATTACGTCATTAGAATTATCAGGCGATTGACTAAAAATGTAAGAAATAATAAATAAAAATAAAACAATTAATATATTTTTCATAATAACCTTCTCTTATGATGATTTACCAGTTTCAATTTTTACAATTTTATTATCTAATTTAAAATAAAAAATATCATCTTTTAAAATTCTTAAATTGTCTATTTTATCTTTTGATTCTTTATAGAAATACTTTATACCTGTTGGGGTATATAATGAAATATGATAAACATTATTCTTATAAGTTAAAATTAATATTTTACCGAGAGAGTCAAATTGTACCTCTTTTATTTCACCATTTAGTTTTATTTTATTAATTTTTTTATTTTTTAAATTTACATATTTAAGTTGATCTTCACCTTCAAAATAAAGTCTATCTTTATTAAATTCCATAAAAGTCTTATACCTAAAATTAGTATCAGTTTTAAACTGAAATGTCTTAAAACCAGTTTTTTTATTGTAAATTTCTATATATTCTGACTCTATTCCAGAACAAATAGCAATATTTTGTCCATCTGGATCAATAGTACTTGATTTTGTAAAAATTATTTTTGACTCAAGCGAATCCGAATCAGTGCTAAATAAAACTTCACCTGTTGGCGAATATAAAAATGTTTTCCCATCAAGGTTAGATACTAATGAATTTCCTGTTTTATCTGTGGTTATTGAAGTTATAATTGATGTATAATCAATATTTTTTATTAACTCATCACCTCTTATTGAATAAGAAGAAAAACCAGTTCCATTCGTTTTTAAAACGTAAAAAATAGGAAAATCTCCTGCAATATAAGGATAACCATAAGTTGGTATTTCTTTTAATAATGCTCCATTTTGAGAAAACAAGTTAATTTTATCACCAAATTTATCATAAAATATATAACCAAACGAATTACATTGTATAAATTTATTTTCTGTCGGTTTTATATGATTAATAACGCCCTTATCAAAAGAAAAATAGCCACATTCTATATCTGAAAAAAAGTAGCCATCTATTTTTTTATCTTCAGAAACCTTTTCTAATGAAATAAATTTTTTAACAAAATAACTATCTCTTTTATACAATTTTACAGGAAATAAAATAGTATAAAAAAAAGTCATTATCAAAAATAAAGAAGCAAAAATAAATATTTTCTTCATTAATTGTCCTATTTTGGAGTATTTATAACTTTAGTAACAACAGTTAACAAATCAGCTGGTTTGAATGGTTTTACAATCCATGCACTCGCTTTATAACTTTTGGCAATTTCTATTTTTTCTTTTTCAGTTTCTGTTGTTAAAACTATTATTGGAATATCTTTTGATACTTTTCTTAAATTTGCTATAAAATCAAGTCCATTCATTTCTGGCATATTAATGTCAGTTATAATAAGATTATAATCTTTATTTTTACCAAAAACATTTAAACCATCTACCCCATTTATTGCTTGATCTACTTTGTGCCCAGCACTTAACAAAACAAGATTTAGGCTTTCTCTCATAGTTGTAGAATCATCAACTATTAATATTTTGGCCATCTAAAACCCCTATATTAACTATAAATTATTTTTTCAGAATAACATAGTTTTTCAATTATTGCAAATATTTTAAAATAATATAATATTTTTTTTATTTCATTTAGAGAAATTATAATACCAATTTTTCTGATTACCTCATATAGCACAATTAAATACTTGTATCTATTTTTAGTAAATAATTTTACCCGTATTTTCTTCGTCTCATTCTCAGTAAAATTATCTTCTATTTTTATGATATTCTATAGAATCAAGAGGTACAATTAAAATCCTTACCTCATCTGGATTTTGGCTTACTAATTTTAAAGTTTCTGCTTGAATATTGACTTCTTCTACAATAAACCATTCATTTTCATATTTAACTTTTGAGCCAAGGTCTGGAAATCTTTTCTTTTCTTCAATATAAGTCTGATATTCATAAGCAAGACAACATAAAAGCCTGCCACAAGTACCACTAATTTTTAAAGAATTTAGAGTAAGATTTTGTTCTTTTGCCATCTTAATAGTAATTGGTTCTAATTCACTAATTACATTTGAACAACAAAAATGTTTTCCACATTGACCATAACCACTCATAATTCTACATTCATCTCTAACGCCAATTTGTCTTAATTCTATCCTTGTTTTAAAAATAGAAGCCAAATCTTTAACCAAATCTCTAAAGTCTATTCTACCATCTGCTGTAAAATTAAACAATATTTTTGAATCTTCTAAAAAATAATGAACATTGATTAATTTCATATTAAGATTATGTTCATTAATTTTTTTTAATGTTATATCAAAAGCTTCTTTTTCTTTTTTTATATTAGAACTAAATTTTACTTTATCCTCAGCACTTGCAAATCTAATCACTGTAAGTAGTTCATCTTGATATAAAACATCGTCCATATCAGTTATTCTACCCTGCACTATTCCGATCTCTGCTCCATATTGAGTTGGAACAATTAAAAAAGTACCTTTTTTTATATCTGGATTTTTTATTTTACATATTTTTGAATAATTATTAAAGGTAAATTTAATCCTATAAAAACAATCATCTGGTTCAATTTTATGATTTTTCTTTACTTTAGCTTTAATTTCTATATCTTTATCTTCAAGCTGTTCTAATTCTTTTAATTCTCTTTCTATATCCATTATATTCTCCAATTTTAAATAATTTTAACAAAATCAAGATGACAAATCAACTAAAATACCTTCAATTTTATCAATTTTTGATGCAATATCTAAAGTATTATATTGTTCTGATAAAAATATTCTAGTTAATTCTATTAATTCTTTATCTATAATTTGTAAATGCACTTTTGCAACTTTTTCTTTTTTAATTCTATGAAAAGTAACTTTATTTTCTATCTTTTCACCCTGTTCAATTACAGACATTAAATATTTTTTTACCATTTTTTTATAATCATCCAAATCTTCAAGATTTCTGCTTTTTTTTAGTAATTCACCTTGAATTCCTATTTCTTTTAATAATTTTTCAAGTTCTTCTTGTTTATTTATTTTTTCTTCTTGTTGAATTTCTGTATTCTGAAAAAAAACTTCTTCAAAAAAACTTTTTTTATGTTCTTTACCTATTATTTTTTTATTTTCAGTCTTCTTATTTTCTGTTTTTTTAAAAGAATCTGGATTAAAAATATAACTATAATCTTCAATTTTTGCCATATCTAAAAATTTATTCCTAATATATTTCTTTAATTAGTCGATTACAAAGTCTTACATTTTTTGTTTTTTGTCAAGATATTTTGTTAAATCAATTTCTGATTTTTAATATACCAAAAAGTTTTTGATTTGTTACAAATTCAAAAAGTCAACTACTGATATTGCATATAGTTACACGTTTTAATCTGTGCCAATCGTGACAATCTGATTAATCTGTATTATATATACTTAAAATGTTTTAAATGGTCAATCTTTTTTTAAATTATACTGAAAAATCTTTATTTTATCAAAGAGTATAAAAGTTAATTCCTTTAATATCGATTAATTAAATGAATCTAATTCGTGTAATCTGTGATAATCTAAAAAATCAGTGTTATTATAAAGATATTTTTATTAATGTTCGTTTATAAATAATTCTAAAATATTTTAAATTATATAGTTAGGCATATTTTAATTTTTGAATAAACTAAATTTTGACTTTATATTAAATTTAAGATATAATGTGTTAAATCAATAATTCGAGGAGAAAAAGATTGTCAAGAGTTCAAATAAAAAGAGCAATTTTGAGTGTCTTTAACAAGGAAAAAATAGTTGATTTTGCTAAAGAACTTGAAAAAAACAATGTAGAAATATTAAGTACTGGCGGTACATATACACTTTTGGTTGAAAAAGGCATAAAATGTATCAAAATTGAGGATTTTACTGGACAAAAAGAATTTTTTGGAGGAAGAGTTAAAACTCTTAACCCATTAATTCATGGTGGAATTTTGAGTAAAAGAGATAAAGAGTCAGATGACCTTGAAATAAAAACAATTGATCTTGTTGTTGTAAATCTTTATCCTTTTGAAAGTATTGTTGAAAAAGGCGAAAAAAATATTGAAGAACTTATTGAAATGATTGATATTGGTGGTCCTACAATGCTTCGTTCATGTGCCAAAAATTATAAATTTGCCTGCCCTGTTCCTTCATCTGATTTTTATGATATTATAATAGAAGATATAAAAAGTGGAGGTCTTACAGAAGAAACAAGATTTAAGATGGCTTTAGAAGTATTTAAACTTACATCTTATTATGATTCTGTTATTTCTAATATTTTGTCAAAATTTAGTGTGAATGATAAAGATTCTATCTATACAAATAAATCTGATATTTATAATAATTTTTCGCAAAATTTCACTATTCCACTAAAAAAAGAAATTGATATGCGTTATGGCGAAAATCCTCATCAAAAAGCATCTTATTACCATATTCCAGACTATAAAGAGAATAAATTATCTGATTTTTTTACAGAAGGTAAACTTTGGGGTAAAGAATTGAGCTACAATAATATTTGTGATGCAACAGCTGCTATAAATATTTTGACAGACCTTGATGATAAATCTTGTGTTGTTATAAAACATCAAAATCCTTGTGGAGCTGCAAGTAGAGCTAATATTTATGAATCATTTATGGCTGCTTATGAAGGTGATAAAACATCTATTTTTGGTGGAATAGTGGGATTTAGAGGAATAGTTGACGAAAAAACAGCAAAAGCATTATCAGATATATTTCTTGAAATAATAATTGCAGAATCTTATACAGATGAAGCATATAATATTCTCACAAAGAAAAAAAATATTAGACTTTTAAAATACGAAAATTGGAAAAATACAATTTTTAGTGATAATAGCTTTCAAGAAATAAAAAAAGTTGTTGGTGGATTTTTAGTACAAAATAAAGATTTTATAAATCCAAAAAATGAAGAATTTAAAGTTGCTACAACAGTATCTCCAACAAAAGAACAAATAGAAGATTTAAAATTTGCTCAAACAATAGTAAAAAATGTAAAATCAAATGCTATTGTTCTTATTAAAGATAAAATGCTTCTTGGTGTTGGTGCAGGTCAAATGAATAGAGTTACATCAGCACGAATTGCTTTAGATTGGGCTGGGGATAAAGCAAAAGGTGCGGTTTTAGGTTCTGACGCATTCTTTCCAATGCCAGACACTGCTCTACTTGCAATAGAAAGAGGAATTGTGGCAATAATACAGCCTGGTGGGTCGATTAACGATAAAGACTCAATAAAAGTTTGTAATGATGCTGGAATTCCTATGATTTTTACTGAAATAAGGCATTTTTTACATTAATATAACACGGATTGGCACAGATTTTAAGAGATTAACACAGATTATATAACACGGATTAGGACGGATTTTAAGAGATTGACACAGATTATATAACACGGATTGGCACGGATTATTTTATAGTTTAGTTTTTATTCAAATTTATCTTTTCTGCTGTATTTTAATTTATTTAAAAGCGACATTAACGAATGTCGCTTTTTTTAAAAACTATTGTTTTTATTATCTCATAATCACTAATAGCAATAGCAAACTAATAATTTTGACAAATCAAAGAATTTTGGATATATTATAACACAGATTAACACCAATTATAGAATCTGTGTTATGAAAAGGCAAAACAATGCAATTAAAATTAGAACATTTAGAATACCAACAACATGCTATTGACTCGATTATTTCTGTATTTGAAGGACAGGAAAAAAATAATTTTGATAAATCAACGACTGAAGAAGTTTATTCTAATATTCTATCTCTAAATAAAGAAGAAATTAAATCTAATATAAAATCTGTTGTTTTAGAAAATAGTATAGATGAGAAAACTGCGAATATCTGCGATGATAATGATTTGTGTATTGAGATGGAAACTGGTACAGGTAAAACTTTGGTCTATATTAAAACTATTTACGAACTTTACAAACATTATGGTTTTACAAAGTTTATTATAATTGTGCCATCTGTTGCTATAAAAGAAGGCGTTTTAACTACATTTGATAGTTTTAGTAAACAACTTGAAGATGTATATAATATTAGACCAAATTATTTTGAATATGATAGTAAAAAGCTAAATAAAGTAATGAATTTCATAGAAGGACAAGATATTCAAATTATGATAATGACATTACAATCTTTTAATTCAAATGACCGTATTCTTAACCAAGCACAAAGAGAAGACCTTTTTTCTAATACTCCTTATATAAAATCAATTGGTAAAACAAACCCTATAATTATAATGGACGAACCACAAGAAGGAATGGACACTCCAAATTCTATTGAAAGGATAAAAACTTTCAACCCACTCTTTAAGATACGATATTCTGCAACACATAAAAAAGAAGCATTGAAAAATTTAATTTATAGATTGACTCCTTTTGATAGTTATAAAAAAGGATTGGTAAAAAAAATTGAAGTATTAACAGTTTCTGAAAAAAACGATGAAGCATCTATGAAAATTGAGCTTGTTGATATAATTATCGGAAAAGGTGAACCGCAAGCTATACTAAAAGCATGGCATTTGACTAAAGATGGTTTTAAATTTAAAGAAACAAAAAAATTATCTGAAAACTCTAATTTATATGAAGCTACTCAAAATATTATTTATAGTGACTATATAATAGAACAAATTGCAAAACCTATAAGAAGTAAGGGTTTTGTAAAATTTAAAAATGAAAGTATAATTTATATTGGTGAACAAGCAAAAGATTATTCTACTATTTTTGGAGAACAGCTTTATTGGTTAATAGATACACATTTTCGTAAAAAAGAAATATTGAAACAAAAAGGGATTAAATGTCTTTCTTTAGTTTTTATAGATAAAGTTGCAAATTATTTACATCCAGAAGGTATTATAAAAAAATCTTTTGAAGAACAATACGCAAAAGTTTACGAAAATTTCTACAAAAAAAAGCCCACTAAACAACAAATAACTGAAGTACAAGGATATTATTTCGCTCAAACTGGTAAAGGTGATTTTACAGATAATCAAAAATCAATGGAAAACAATAAAGAAATATTTGACGCAATCTTAAGAGATAAAGAAGAATTACTTAGAATTTCTGATGATAATATAAAATCAAAAATAGAGTTTATTTTTTCACATTCTGCTTTGGGTGTTGGTTGGGATAATCCGAATGTTTTTAATATTGCAACACTTAATCAAAGTTACAGTGAAATAAAAAAACGACAAGAAATTGGGCGTGGGCTTCGTATTTGTGTAAATCAAAATGGTGAAAGAGTTTACGACCTGCCAGATACAAAAGAAGGAGAAGAGATAAATTTACTCACAGTTATTCCAAATGAAACTTATCAAACATTTGTATCTCAATATCAAGCCGAAATTATAGAAATTTATGGAACAAATAGTGCTGGGGCAGAAACAAGAAATATTCATAAAGGGCTAAAAACAACAGAAAAACAGATAAAAAGAAATGAAAAACTTTTTAATAGCAACTCATTTAAAGAATTTTGGAAATTGCTTAGTAAAAAAACAGAATATCTTGTTAAATTTGATGAAGATATGCTAATTAGAAAATCAATAGAAGAAATAAATAAAATAAAAATTCCACATCACATAGCAGAAATAACTCTAAATCGCATAAAAGGATTTGAAGGAAGTAATATAGAAAGTGAAAATCTTGGGACAGAAAGCCATAGATTGGTTACAGATTTTACACCTATTGATTTGATTGACGAAATAAGTAAAAATACAAGCCTTTCATATAGAACTATATTTAAAATAATGCACAAATTGACTAATTATGTTGAAATAGTTAGAAATCCACCAAAATTCTTACAAGAAGCAATCAAAATCATAAAAAATATCGAATTAGAAGAAATGCTTAGGTGTTTAGAATATAAACTTACAGGAGAGGAAGAATTTGACCTAACTAAATTTGAACCATATTTTCTAAAAAACACAGATAAAATAATTTCTACTCCAAATAAAGGAATTTATGATAATATAGTTTATGATAGTGATATAGAAAAAGAATTTGCAAAAAAAGCAGATAATGATGCTGAAATTGTTTGTTTTTTGAAATTGCCAAATTCTTATAAGATAAAAACACCTATTGGGGATTATAATCCTGATTTTGGGATTGTTTTAAAGAAAAAACAAATAAGGAATAATAATGAATCCGAATTTTATTTTGTTATTGAAACCAAAGGAACAAACGATATTGATGATAAAAAATCACTAACAGAAAGCGAAATTTATAAAATAAATTGTGCAAAAAAACATTTTGAAGCTTTAGGAATAGAAACAAAAATTGATTATATTGCACCAGTAAAAGATTATGAATATTTTATAACACAGATTAATCAGATTGTCACGGATTGACACTGATTACAAGAGATTAGGAAGCAAAAAATATAGATTTGGTAACTATGTTATTTGGAGGAATAATGAATAACGACATTTTATATATGCAAACGCCAGACTTAAATAAAGAACGGCTTATTAAATTGAAAGAATTATTCCCTGATATTTTTACTGGTGAAGGGAAATTAGATATAGAAGAAGTCAAAAAAATAGTTGATCCACAGTCTGTTACTGATGTCGAAAAATTTGAGTTTAGATGGTTTGGTAAAAGTGGAGCAAAAAGACTTGCATTCACACCTACAAAAACAACTTTAGCTTATGACAAAAAAAGAAGTGTTAATCCAGATGACTCTAATGGCAATATGATAATCGAAGGCGAAAACCTCGAAGTCCTAAAATGTCTTTTGGCTGGATATAGAGAAAAAATTAAATGTATTTATATTGACCCACCTTACAATACTGGCAATGATTTTATATACTCTGATAAATGGGACGAATCAAAAGAAGATTATCTCGAACACATTGGAGTTACTCAAGACGGTATTAAACTCGATACAAACACAGAAGCAAGCGGTCGTTATCATTCAAATTGGCTTTGTATGATGTACTCAAGACTTTTGGTTGCAAGACAACTTTTGAGGGAAGATGGAGTTATTTTTATATCAATAGATGATAATGAAGTCCACCATTTGAGGAAACTTTGTGATGAGGTTTTTTGGCAGGATAATTTTGTGGCAACCATTTGTATTCAAGCAAATAAAGGTGGTCAAGATTATAAAGATATTGCAAAAACTCATGAATATTTAATTTGTTATACGAAATATTCTGAGACAGAATTAAATGAAATAGAAAATAAAGAAAAAAAATTACCTTTTAATGATAATATTGGTAAATTTGAAATAAGAGAATTAAGAAATAGAAATCCCAAATTTGGTAAATTTAATAGACCTAATTTGTTTTTTCCAATATATATTAATCCAAATGCTAAAAATGAAGATGGTTTTTGCCTTGTATCTTTAGTAAAAAATGATAAATATTTTATAGAATCTTATCCATATAATAGTGAAGGAAAAGAGAGTTGTTGGAGATGGAGTAAACCTTTAATTGAAAAAAATAATACTGAAGATATATTAACAACTCAAGTAATTGCAAAGCAAAAAAACGATGGGAACTGGAATATATATGAAAAGTGTCGTAAAACAACATCAAAAGTTAAAACTATTTGGGATGAAACTAATGTTAGGACAGAACAAGGTACTATTGAGTTAAGAGATTTGTATCTTAAAGGTTTTTTTGATCATCCAAAACCAGTATCAATTATAAAGAAATGTATTGAAATTGCAATTCAAGATAAAGACGACATAATCCTCGATTTTTTTGCTGGCTCAGGGACAACTGCACAAGCTGTTATGGAGTTAAATAGAGAGGATGGTGGTAATCGTAAGTTTATCTTAGTGCAAGTGCCAGAGCTTACAGACGAAAAAAGTGAAGCTTATAAAGCTGGGTACAAAAAAATATCTGACATAACTATCGAACGCAATAAAAGAGTTATCCAAAAAATTGAAGAAGAGACAAAAAATAATAAGGATTTATTTAATAGCATGGTGACAGAGGATAAATCTATTTCTAATTTGGGTTTTAAAGTTTATCGTTTAGCAAAATCAAATTTCACGCGCGTGGACTTTAAGCCAGATACAACAAAAGATGAAAATGAGAATAATAGTTTATTAAAAAATTATATTCAAGACAAAGAATTTATTCATTTATCTATGGTTGATGAAAAAATAGTTTTAGATGAGATTCTTCTAAAAAATGGGTTTACACTTAACTATAAAATACAAAAATTGCCTGATTTTTCTAAAAATACGGTGTATAATGTAGTGGATGGTTATAGAGGCTGCCTTATTTGTATAGATATGAATATAGCAGAAGAAACATTTAAAATTTTACAAGAATATAAAGATAAAGTTTTTATTTGTCTCGAAAAATCGCTTGATACAAGTATGAAATGGAATTTAACCCATTTGTTTAATGAGAGATTGGTTAGTTTTTAGATATATACCCAAATGTTTCAGGTTTGTCAGAAGTTACAAAATCTAATTACTTTAATATCAAGTAATTAGGCAATTTTAATCTGTGTAATTTGTGACAATCTGATTAATCTGTGTTATAGTTATTGATTATGGAGAATATTTTGCAAATAAGAAAAATGATTGAAGAAGATATTCCTCAATTAGCATTATTGTATAAACAATTTTGGGGCGAATCTTCATCTATTGAAAATATGTATAAATTATTCAATAAATTAAAAAGAAATCCAAATTATATATTTTTAAGTGCCGTAGATAATAATATTCTTGCTGGATCAGTTATGGGAATAATATGCGAAGAATTATACGGAGAATGTAAACCATTTATGATATTAGAAGACTTAATTGTCGATATAGATTATCGGAGGAAAGGAATTGGAAAATTACTTATTGAAGAGATTGAAAAATACGCAAAAGAGGCTAATTGCACTCAAATATTATTTGTTACAGAAAATATGAGAAAAGATGCCTGCGATTTTTATGCTTCAATGGGGTTTAATCCAGATTCGCATAAAGGGTTTAAGAAATTATTGAAATGAATCATATATTATTTAAAATTGGAAAATTAAAAGTAAATATGATGAAATTCTTTCTAACAAAAAAATAAAACAATATATAAAAGAAAAAAATATAAAATAAAATTTTAATATATAACCCAAAGGATAAAACAATGCTTAATGTAAACAAAACTAATTTTGATGAAAACGAAATAAAATATTTAAAATTGCTTTCAAATCAGTTTCCAAATTCTATAAAGGCGAGTTCGGAAATAATAAATTTGCAGGCTATATTAAATTTACCCAAGGGGACGGAGCATTTTTTGAGTGATATTCACGGGGAGTATGAATCTTTTATCCATGTGTTAAAAAATGCTTCTGGCGTAATCAGACAGAAAATAAACGAAATATTTGGCTTTGGTTTAACAGAAAAAGAAAAGAAAAGCCTCGCCTCCCTTATTTATTATCCGGAGCAAAAAATTGAAATTATTCTAAAAAATGAGACTGACATAAGCTCTTGGTATATGAAAACGCTTTATCAACTCATTGAAATTTGTAGGGTGGTTTCTTCAAAATATACTCGCTCAAAGGTTAGAAAGTCGTTACCCGCAGATTTTGCATATATAATAGAAGAACTTTTGCATGAACATAATAATGTTTCTAATAAGCAAGAATATTATATGGGCATAATAGAAACAATTATCGATATAGATAGAGCAAAAGATTTTATTGTAGCAATATCGCAACTTATCCAGAGGCTTATTGTTGATAGGCTTCATATAGTGGGAGATATTTTTGATAGAGGACCAGGGTCTGATATTATAATGGAACAACTTATAAAACATCATTCTGTTGATATACAATGGGGAAACCACGATATTTTATGGATGGGTGCTGCTTGTGGGTCTGAAGCTTGTATTGCAAATGTTGTAAGATTGTGTCTTAGATATGGCAATATGAAACTTTTGGAAGAAGGTTATGGTATAAACTTAGTACCTCTTGCTACATTTGCGTTGGAGTATTGCAAAGAAGTAGAGAACAAACATTTTCATCCAAAACTTTTACATCACGATAAGATTACCCATAAAGAAATTGATCTAATAACTAAGATGCACAAGAGTATAACTATAATTCAAT
>Ga0154417_1056_pt1 | contig 20786 bp, 18 predicted proteins | sample RifGroC1_FD_115921 | JGI IMG/M metagenome (GOLD analysis project Ga0154417, IMG submission 115921) | Spirochaetes bacterium GWC1_27_15 | reverse complement strand
TCTTAGCGTTGATTTAAAACCCGTCAAAATTACAAAAGATGGTATTGTAGAATATCCAAATTATAAAGGTGTAAAACCAAGATTCAATATTGAAGAGTTAAAAAAACAAGACAAAATAAAAAAAATAAATAAGGTTCAAAAAGAACGAAAGGAAAAATTTGATGCCAACAAAAAGAGAAGAAATAAAAGAAAATGATAAATGGAATGTTTATGCTATTTTTGCAAACGATAATTTATGGGAAGAAGAACTTAAAGTTTTGCAAGAAGAAATAAAAAAAATTACACAATTTAAAGGAAAACTTAAAGATAGTGCAAAAATTATTAAAGATACTGTTGATTTTAGTATTTCTTTGGACTTAAAACTTGGTAAAGTTTATACTTACGCTCACATGAAACACGATGAAGATTCTAAAAATGAGACTTATAAAAATTCTTATGAAAAAGCATATAGCCTTGCAATTTCTTACGATGAATTATCTTCTTGGATCACCCCAGAATTAATTGCAATACCAGATGACTTAATGAACTCATATTTAAACTCGGATGAATTAAAACCTTATAAGTTTTATTTTGAAAAGATTTTACGGGCTAAAGAACATATTCTATCCGAAAAAGAAGAAAAAATTTTATCAATGGCATCAAAGGCTTTGAGTACGGCAGAAGATGCTTTTAGGTCTTTAAATGATGCTGACTTAAAATTTGGTCTAATCGATAAAGATGGTTCAAAACAAGAATTAACTCATTCATTATACTATATTTATTTGATAGATAAAGATAGAAAAACAAGAGAAAACGCATTTAAGCAATATCATAATAAATTTGACGAATTTCCAACAACTTTTGCGTCGTTACTATCTGGCGAGATGAAAAGTCATTCTTTTAATGCCAAAGTTAGAAATTTTTCATCAAGTTTAGAGGCTTCATTATTTTATAAGAATGTAGATACAACTGTTTATACAAATTTAATTGATACAGTTCATAAAAGAATTGACTCATTACATAGATATTTATCATATCGTAAAAAGAAAATGGGGCTTTCTGATTTGCATTTGTATGATGTTTATGTACCATTTGTAAAAAGCCCTGAAATAAAAATGACTTATGATGAGGCAAGAGACACATTGTTAGACTCTGTTAAAATTTTAGGTGAGGAATATCATTCTACCTTAAAAAAAGGTCTTTATGAAGATGGCTGGGTTGACAAATACGAAAACGAAAACAAAAGAAGCGGTGCATACTCGACTGGCTCTTATTTAACGATGCCATATATTTTGATGAATTATAATGGGACTTTAAGTTCGGCTCGTACATTAGCACATGAGGCTGGGCATTCGATGCACTCATATTTTACACATAAATATCAACCGCCAATTTATGGAAGTTACCCTATTTTTTTGGCAGAAGTTGCATCAACTTTTAATGAAGAATTATTTAATCATTATCAGATTGAACATTCTAAAGATAAAGAAAAAATAGCCTATCTGATAAATTCGAGACTCGAAGAAATTAGGACGACTTTATTTAGACAAACAATGTTTGCTGAGTTTGAATTATTGATCCATAAACTTGTTGAGTCTGATACTCCATTAACATTCCAATTATTAAAAAAAGAATATAAAAAGATAAATGAGTTTTATTTTGGGAAAGAAGTTGTTATTGATCCGGAGATTGAGATAGAATGGGCAAGAATACCTCATTTTTACTATAATTATTATGTTTATCAATACGCAACTGGAATTTCTGCTGCAATTGCTCTTTATCAAAATGTTATAAATGGTGGTCAAAAAGAAAAAGATCAATATCTTGGCTTTTTGAAAGCTGGTAATTCTAAATTTCCTATTGACATACTAAAAGATGCTGGGGTTGATATGGGTACACCAAAACCAATTGAAAAAGCAATAGATTATTTTGATGATTTACTAAAAGAGTTGGAAAAATTGGATTAATTGTATAAATTATAAAGAGGCTATTTCTAAAGTTAGCCTCTTTTATTTTCTATTTATTAGACTTAGCGTTAAATTTGACTGATTTTATTATATAATTTTATCAATAATCCTTATCTATATAAATTAAAACAAAAATATTAATTCTACTTTACAAATTTTTATAATTTCAAATTAATTTAAATTGGAACATATACAATTTACAATAGGAAAAATTATAAATAGACTCTATCAAATCATGGAAAAAAAAGACAAAATTATTGCAGAGCAAAATATAATATTGGAAGAAAAAGATAGGCTCATAAAATAACTTATGGAAAAATTGGGGTGATAGGTGAAAAGAACTCACCATAAAAACGATATTTGCTAATATAGTAATTCTTAATATAATCGCTTTCTATAAAATTCCTTATGAAATTCATAGAAAGAAAATGTTTTCTATGTTTCCACCAAAAACTAAGGGATTACTTTTTTTCGTCTACTGCTTATTAATAAGCCATAAGGTTTTAGTACATCTATATTCTCGCAAATTAAATTAAAAGATGACATCATTGGGACTGCTAAAAATACTCCTGCTATGCCCCAGATATAACCCCAAACTAATAGAGAAGTAAAAATAACTATTGGGCTTAAATTTACTTTTTCACTTTGAAATTTTGGTTCTAAAATTTCTGAAAATACGGCATAACAAACAGATAAAATAATAAGCAGCAGTAAAGATATAAATGAAGATTGGTATTGAACATAGGAAAAAGCTACTGTAAGGAAAACAGAACTAAAAGCTCCAAGATAAGGTACATAATGAAATATAAAAGTTATTCCACCCCATAAAAAAGCGTATTTTATTTTAAATATTAAACAAAGAATAATTACAATTATTGCTATACAAAAACTTATTATTGATTTTACAAATATATATTTTTGGATTTTTTCTATTATATTATTAATAATGGAGTTAATTTTTTCGCTTTTGTCTGGGAATGCTCTTGAAATTCTATAAGAAATTTTATTCATACCTGGTAGAATAAAAATTAGTGCTATGACAAAGAAAATAAAATCTTTAAAAATTTGGAAAGTTTTTTTCATTGTGGTTATCATATAATTAGATAAATCTATATCTTTAATAAAATCTGAAATCAACGATTTGATTTTTATAGGATCAAAGAATGATTTTATGAATTCTGATTCTGAAAAAGAATTTATGAGTTTTGACGAAATATTGGTAAGTTGTTTTGATAATTTTGGAATATCATTTGAAAATTTTCGTAAATATAACATTAATAAAAAGAGTAACAAAGAAATTACTAAAATAGCAATTACTATAACTATAATTGTAGCAAGCCAATCAGGTACTTTCATTTTTTCTAACTTTTTAATAAAGGGTTGAAGTAAAAATGCTGTAAAAAAAGCGATGAAAATAGGGACTAAAAAACTTGACATAAGATGAGTGACATAAAGAATCAATATTATAAGAAACATTCCAAGCACTAGAAATATATTCTTTAAAATCTTTTCTAATTTTTCTATATTTTTCATAAAAATCCTATATTAATTCAAAATAATAAATAAATAAAATAAATAATCCAAAAGTAAGAACTATAAGTAGAATAAAGAAAAGCCAAAAAAATTTTTTGTTAAATGTAGAAATTGGTTTTAAATTTTTATTACTTCTTTTTTCTGTATTGTTAACATTATTATTAGCATTTTGTGTCTTTCTGCCACATCTTGGGCAAGTGTCATTTTGGAAATCAGGAACCCCACCCACAAAATTACAAAAAGGACACCTAATGTTGCCAAGTTTTGCTCCACAATTTGGACAGATAGTATCTTCTTTATCAATTTCTTTACTACATTTGCCACAAATATATGCAATTGTTCCATCAGAGTTTTGTGCTAATACATTTTGAATATTTTTCTTCATTAAAAAATCCACCAATGTATTAATAGCAGAAAGTTTTAATTTTGTCAAAAATCAAAGTGAAAAATAATATTTTTTTCAAAAAATTTTAAGTTTAATATTATAACATCCGAATTTTAATAACGTTGGGCAATATAATTCCCCTCCCAAATATTTGCCCAACAAAAAGGTGCTATTAAAAAGCGTTGCTTTAGATAGCACCTAGTTTTTATAACACAGATTGGGACGGATTAAGACAAATTGGAACATATTACGCTGGTTTTTATTCAATTAATTTCTTTATAGGGCGTATTGGGACGGATTAAGACAGATTGGCACATATTACGCTAGTTTTTATTCAATTTATATTTCCTTTTTTATTATTTCTTTGATTATGTTGTTATAATTAATTTACACCTTATCTATTTATATTTTATATAACATTTTTTTTATCCCATCTTTTTAGTTAAAGAGAGATATAGTGGATGAGTTTATATACATATTTTAACAGATTAGATTACACGGATTAACGCATATAATTAGTGTGAATTGGGGTCATCATCTTTTTTTTGTTCATTAGATACTTTATTTGAATTTTTATTAATTAATGTCCCAAAAATTTGTTCTAATTTAATTATTGCTTGATCTGTAAACATACCTGCAATAATAGAGACAACAACTATACCATAAATATTTATATCTAAAGCAGTGTTTTGATTAGTTAAAATTCCACTTTTTATCAAAAAATAAAAAATCAAACCAAGTAATGCTCCCATAAATGGTTTTATTAAATACCACCATGTCCAACTCCCATCAAAATTACCAGTACCTACATACTTTGTAAAAGAACGAAGTGCAAGAATAAGGCTACCCAAAGCACCTGCAATTAAAACAATTATCATATAAAGTTTTTCGATAGAAATATTTTCTATAAATAATATTCTTTTTGTGTAAAAATTATTATTAAAGATTTCTACCAATCTTTCCATTTCTTGTTTTGAAATTTGATTAATATCAATACTAACGTCTTCTTTATAAATTTTATTTAGAAATATTTTGTCTTTTTCTGAAACAAGAGATTTAAAAACCCTATCATATTGTTCTTGGGATAGTATTTTAGGAAAGCTATTTATATTAAAACTTTGATGAGGCCACAAAATTATCAATAAACTGATTAGAATAACAGAAAGTATTGCACTATAACAACCAACAAGAAATACTTTAAACTTATTTTTTTTAGAAGTTTTTACATCTATTTTATCTGAATTTTCTTCCATAAAAAAGCCTCATCTATTAAATGTATAACACTGATTGGCACAGATTACGCTGGTTTTTATTCTTATCAGTATTATGTGAAAATCGACGTAAATCTGTGTTATTATTTTCTTCGTTCTAATTCTTTTTTTATATAATTAGATAATTCATTTATATCATTTTCTGTTTTAACATTAAGTTCTTCCAAAACTACATCTTCTGCAGTATAAGTTTTTGTATCTGGATTTAATTTTAGAGATACTATATGAGCAAGGTAAATTATTTTAGTAATATCTTTAATTGTATCATCAGGAGATGCCAAAGGATTATCATGGTATTTTATTATATTAACTATTTTTTCGGAAAGATTCCACTTGATAGCCATTTTAGCTCCAATTTTGGCATGATTTACACCTTCCATTAGATTTTCTATTATATTTATTGAAATACCTTTATCTATGCAAATTTTTGTTAATTTATCAATAGTTTTAGAATGTAATCCTCTCAATACTATTTTTCCTATGTCATGCAAAAGTCCGCCAATATAAGCGTAATCTCCCAAATCATTCATTTTATATTTATCACACAAGATAGATGAAATTTGAGCTATTAGAATACTATGATCCCATAAATCTTCAAGTTCTTTACTTGCATATTTTTTTTCTAATGCCATTTTTGCACCAATGGATTGTAGAAGGTGTTTTAATCCAGTAACACCTATTATACTTATAGCTAAATCTATTTTTTCTATTTTATTTAATCTTCGATAGTGAGCCGAATTTGCCATTTTCAAAATCCCCATAGTTAATGAAGGGTCTTTTTTGATTATATTAGCAATATTAGAAAAATCAACATCCTTATCCTGCAACATACTTGTTAACATTGTTATATTTTCTGGAAATTGAGGCAAAGAATCTATTTCTTTAATTAAAGCATCGCTAATTATCTCGGTTTCTTCTTCTGTTACTAAAGATAAAGGCATAGCAATCCTCAAATGAGTCATATTATTTTCAACAGCAACAGCGAAGTTTTTATCATTTATACCAATTTTTCTTAAAATTAAAAGTAATATTACGATACCAAGTCCAGCCCCTTCTGTATCATCTAAAACATTTTGAACAGCTTCATCAACCGATGTAAAAATTTTGGCTCTTGCGATTTTTTGAGATATTTTTTCTTTTTCTTGCTGAACAAGTGGAGTATTATTTGAAACAATTATATTAAAAAATGGCTCTTTTATATGAAAGTAAACTTGAACATATAAATCATATTTTTCTTGTAAATCAAGATAGAAATCAATATTATCAAAAGTTGTACTTTTAAATTGGGTCATTCCTTTATGATAATGGTCAGGGTCAGTTATATCAAGATTCTGTTCAAGAAAAAATACTCTTTTTGTATTTGCTTTTTTTGCATTATTAATTAATTCTCTCAAGCAATATCCTAGGTGATCAGATACTTTATCTTTTCCCAGATATTTGAGTATTTTTTCTAAAATAGAAACATAGAAATCTTCATTTTCTCTTGGTACTTTATGATCTCTGTACATTATAGGTTTACCAAGTTTTATATATTGTTCAATTTCAAAATCTTGCATTTAGCTATCCTAAATTAGATAAATTATAAATTAAAAAAACATTATATATATATTATAATAGAAAAATTGAAAAATTTAAACTATAAATTTAATTTTTTAGTTTTTTTTATAAAAAAAATTGTAATTAATTAGAATTTTTTGTAGATTATATATCATAAGTTTATTAAATTGTCATTAATTACATTCCACATAAATTAAATAAGATGTAATTTTATAAACTACACATAAATACTTGACTGTTAAAAATTTTGAGTATATAATTTTATCTAAGGAGACAAAAAATGCAAAGTTACTCGCCATCAGAAATATATCAATTTGCTGTAAAAATAGAAGAAAACGGAAAAATTGCTTACGAATATTTTGAAAAAAAATTTTCTGATCCAAAGTTAAAAAAAATATTTAATTTCTTAGCAAGTGAAGAAGTTAAACATAAAGAAACTTTTGAAAAAATACTTACAAAAATTGAAGATTATTCTTCTGGATATTATGATGATCAATATTTTTTATATATTAGAGCTTTTGCCGATAATGTTATTTTCACTAAAGAAAAATTTGAAAAAGAGATAGATAAAATAACAGACGCATTATCAGCACTCGATTTTGCCATGAAAAAAGAACTTGATACTATAAATTATTATTATGCTTTAAAAGCTTTTGTTAAAGAAGATAAGCAAAATTTAATTGATGATATTATTAAGCAAGAAAGAAATCATTTTCTAACTCTCAGCAAAATTAAAGAAAACTATGAATAATTAATTTTTAAGGAGAATTTTGTGCAAGAAATAAGTCTTGTTGAAATAAATAAACATTTTGAAAATCCAGATCATCTAATTTCGATTGATAGATTAACAGAATGGATGGGGTTTAGAGAACCAGAAAGTTTTTATAGAATGAATCCAGCCGAAATTGCTAATGAATTAGAAATTGATAAAATGATTTTACTCGATATATTTTTAGCTGGAACTATTGAAGGATACTTTGATTTAAGATGGGATTATCATTGTCCTTGTTGTAATGGAATACCAGGATTTTCAAACCACTTAAAAACTATGCCATCCGATTCATATTGTTCTGCCTGTAGTATGGAATTTAGGAATACTTTAGATAATAATATAGAAGTTACTTTTTCCACTTCATCTAATTTTATAGAAATACCACAATCTTATATTGAAGAACAAACAAAAAAAATGATTGATCTTGTTATGAAAAAGCAATACAAAATGTCAAGTTTTTATATTTCAGGTCTTGATTGTTTTCATAATAATTTTTTTCACTTGCATTTTTCACAAGATGTTTTATCAGTTGAAGAAAGCTTAGAAATAAAATCTGTTTGTATTTTATTTACAGACATTAAAGGTTCTACTGCTTTGTATGATAAATTAGGTGATGTAAAAGCTTACAAACTTGTAAGAGAACATTTTAAAATTTTATTTAATGTAATAGAAAAAAATAATGGAATAATAATTAAAACTATTGGGGATTCTGTTATGGCTTCTTTTCAAAAACCAATTGATTCAATAAGAGCCAGTTTTGAAATGCAAGAAAAAATTAAATCTCTTATTATTCCAGAAACAGAAAATCCATTGGAAGTAAAATTTGGTATTCATCAAGGTAATGTTATAGTTGTAAATTTAAATGATAAACTCGATTATTTTGGGCAAACAGTAAATCTTTCATCAAGAATTCAGGGACTTGGTAAAAATAATGAAATATTCTTCTCTGAACAAATTTTTAATGACTTAAAAGTAAAAGAATTTTTGATAGAAAGAGTTCTTGAACTAAAAAAATATACTGTTAGTTTAAGAGGAATTACAGAAGAAAAAAATGTATTTGCAGTAGAATGAAATATATAATGAGGAAGCTTTTATGCCATATAAATTAGTTTTTTTTGATCTTGATGGTACATTAATTGATTCTCTTCCTGATATTACAGGGGCTGTAAATTATATTCTAAATTATTATGGATATGAAAGTATTGCTAATGAATTAATTAAAAAGTATATTGGCGATGGTGCTAAAAATCTTTTAAGAAAAGCTTTTTCAAACTATATGGAAAATATAGAAGATAAATTTATCGATAATTCTTATAAGATTTTTAATAATTTTTATAGAGATAATTTTTATAAAGAAACAAAAATTTATACTGGCGTTTTTGAAACATTCAATAAACTTACTACTACAAATATATTATTTACTAATAAACCTTTGATTGTTGCAGAAAAAATCTTGGGACTTATTGATTTTAATAAGTATTTTAAAAGGATCATAGGTCCTGAAACATATGATACAAAAAAACCAGACCCGACTCCGATACTTTTGACTTTAAAGCAGCTTTGTATCCCTAAAGAAGAAGCATTGATGATAGGAGACAGTATTTTTGATATAGAATGTGCAAAAAATGCTAATATTAAATCTTGTGCTGTAACTTACGGTTATGCTTCTGGGTATGATGAGATTAAAGATGCTGATTATATAATAAATAATTTTACTGACTTATTAAATATTCTATAACATGAATTAGAAGGAAAAGAAATGTTACCAATTAATTTTGATTTTTTATTTTTACATTTACATAATTATGAAGGAATTTATTTTTTTATTGCTATTTTATCAAGTATAATTTATTTTACATATCTTTGTAAAGAAAATAATATAGATATAGACAAAATGTATGAAGCTACTTTTATAAGTTTACTTGTCGCATTAGTTGCTGGTAGATTATTTTCTTTTTTACTATGGAGTCCACAAGAATTATTTTCAAATCCAATAGTATTTTTTCAACCTTGGAATGGTGGTATAACAGTAGCAGGTGCTGTTCTAGGAGGGCTTGTTACTGGTGTTATCTATGCAAAGGTAAACAAATTAAGTTTTTTTTATCATATACAATATTACATTCCACCAATAGTTTTGGGACAAATTATTGGTAGATTTGGTTGTTTTTTAAATGGTGATGCATCTGGTAAACCAACGGATATTTTTTGGGGTGTTGTTTTTGCACCAGAAAGTTCTGCATATAGTAATAGAACTACTTATTTTACTCCATCTCTTCCACCAGTTGGTACATCACTCCATCCTACTCAACTTTATGAAATTTTTGGCAATTTAATTTTTCTTCTAATTATTCTATTAACAGAAAAAAATCAATGGATTACAAAAAGAAGAGTTATTTGGTATGCTTTGTGGTATAGTACCCTAAGATTTATAATTGAATTTTTTAGAACCGATAATATAGAATGGGCTTTCTTGAGAAGTGGTCAAATTATATGTTTAATTGGTTTTGTAATTGGAATATCTTTACTTATTTGGTCGATTTTTAATGATAGTAAGCTTGATGCAAAAGAAGAAAATATTGCAAGAGCAAAAATTTAACTTTTAACAAATATCGTTAATTTGAGATTGTTTCATTCAAAAAGAGTTAATTTGTTTTATTTTTATTCAATAATAATTTAACAATAGATAAAATACTTTTACATTAAATTTATTCTCAAAAAATAATTTAAACAAAAATTATCTGGTTTATTGCAATTATAATTCATTTAATATATAATTATTTATGTAATCTTCTGGAAACAATTAGAGATACCATGATAAATTTTCACTTTTAAATTTACTATAGAAATCTCTTACAGAGGAGGGCATAAAGGCACAGAAAAAATGTGTTTTGTTGAGTTTTTTTCTTTTCTAGCTCTGTGTTTTCCGTGTTGTCATCGCATTTGTTCATGAGTGCGAGAGGAATTATATTTTTTTAAGAAAACTTGGATAGTACAGGGATATACCCACAAGCTTCCATAAATTTTATGTTTTTTCTGCGGCAAAATAATAGTCTTTGGTATAAATTGGAGGGAATATGAAAGCAAAAATTATTTTTATTATTGCAATTATATTTTTAATTTTTGGATGTAAAGAACAAAAAGTAAAGAAAGAAATAAATTTAATTTATATGGCACAATCTGGTTATCAACCCGATGTTATCAAAAATATGGCAATTGATTTTGAACAAAAAACAGGAACTAAAGTAAACATTAACTTTTTTAAATATGATGAGCTTTATGAAGAAATTGTCAAAAGTGCAACATCGACTACTCCAATCTATGATGTTTTTAGCTTAGATTTAATTTGGACAGCAGAATTTGCAAAAAAAAATTACTGTATAGATTTAACTAAAAATGTTTCTGATTTGTCTTCTGATATAGCACCTGCCATAGTTGATGCATTCGTATATAAAGATAAAATTTGGGCTATGCCTTTTTTGGCTAATTTTCAATTATTTTTCTATAATGAAGAATATATAAAACAGGCAGGTTTCACAAATCCACCCTCAACGCTTGAAGAAATGATAATCCAAATGAAAGCAATGAAAACAAAAGGCATATTGCAATATCCGTTTTCTGACTCGTGGAATCAAAAAGAAGGTCTTGTTTGCGAATATGTTTGGCTTACTGCTGGTTTTGGAGGGGAAACATTCGACCTAAATGGTAAACCTATTTTTAATCGAGGAGCAGGATTAAAATCACTCGAATTTATGGTATCTCTTTTAAAAGACGGGCTTGCAAATCCTATATCATTAAACTCTGATGAGTCTATGGCAAAAGATACTTTTATCTCAGGGCAATCTGCGTTTACATCTAACTGGACTTTTCAATATGCTAAAATGAACGATCCCACTATATCAAAAGTCGCTGGCAAAGCTAAAATGGGACTTTTACCAGTTTCACAAGAAATTATTGAAAAATATAACAATACCGCAAGTGTGAGTGGTTTTCAAGGGCTTGGTATTCTATCAAACTCAGAATACAAAAAAGAAAGTTGGGAGTATATAAAATTTATTACAAGTAAAGATATTCAAAAGGTTCATCTTCAAGAAATGCCAATTTGGACAAGTGTACAAAATGATCCAGCAGTACGAAAAATAGATACTGTAATGGATATAAAGTCAAAACAAATAGCATCGGTTCATCATAGACCAAAAGTAGTAAAATATACAGAAATTTCTGCAATTATGCAAAGATATATTCATCTTGCTTTAGAAGGCTCTATGAAACCAAAAGATGCTTTGGATAAAGCAGTTGAAGAAATTGATACGTTGCAGTGAGTTGTTTGATTGTCGTCCTCTTGTCTTATGAAAAAATTAATATATCAAAAATACATTAATAAAATTAATTATACAAAAAATGCTCTGTCCCATGGGACAGAGTAAGACTTTGTTTTTTACAACTAACAGACCAAGATCATAAGTATTAATTCGTGTTTTATAATTAATTATTATTAAAAAGTCAAAAATAAAATTCTATATAGAATAGAAATAATTGGTATAAATATGGTATAATCGCTTATAGGGAGCAAAGACGCAAAACTTTGTAAGCAAAGCAATGAGATGGAAATAAAAAAATATTTGCTTTAAGACTATTGCGTCTTTGCATATTAAAAAAACCCAGTAAAAATTTACTGGGTTCTCTTTTTTTAAAAATAATCGTTATTATAGTTTAAAAAGCATTTCAGCATAAGTTGGAACTGGCCAATAGTTTTTATCAGTAAGATTTTCTAAAGCATCAATATCTGCTCTTAATTCTTTTAATGAACTACTAGCAACAAGGTCTCTATAAGCTTCTGCTTTTTTAACCATATCATCAATTTCTTGGCATTTTTTAGCATTTTCTTCAAGTTTTGCTAATTTTTTGTTAGCAGAATCTAATAATTCAGCGATTTTCTTTAAGAATTCTTCTTGAACAGAAGCATTAATGCCACAAGCTTTAACTTTTGCTACTGAGTCAGCAAGCATTGTTTCAAATCTAATTATTGCTGGAATATATTGTTTTTTTACCATATCGATAGCACACATTGCTTCAATATTGATTTGTTTTGCATATCTTTCGAGATAAATATCGTATCTTGAATGAGATTCTTCTTCTGTTAATACATTATATTTTGCAAATAATTTAATTGCTTTGTCTGAAACAAATGCTTTTAAAGCATCTACAGTGTTTTTTACATTTGGAAGTCCTCTTTTTTCTGCTTCTTTAACCCAGTCTTGAGAATAACCATTTCCGTTGAAAATTATTCTACCATGTTGTTGAACTATTTCTTTAATAATAGCAGTAGCCTCTGCATTTTTATCTTTTGCATTTTCGAGTCTTGTTGCAATTTCATCTAATGTTTCAGCAACGATTGTATTTAAAACCATATTTGGTCTTGCAATAGATGCAGATGAACCAACCATTCTAAACTCAAATTTATTTCCAGTAAAAGCAAAAGGAGAAGTTCTATTTCTATCACTATTGTCTTTTGGGAATGCTGGTAATGTATCAACGCCAACATTTAAATATGTTTTTTCTGTAGAGGATGCTTTTTCACCTTTAGCAAGTTTTTCTAAGATGTCTGTTAATTGATTTCCCATAAATATAGAAATAATTGCAGGAGGAGCTTCATTAGCACCGAGTCTATGATCATTTCCAGTACTTGCAGCTGATGCTCTCAAAATATCAGCGTGTTTATCAACTGTTTTTATTAATGCTGCCAAAAATATTAAAAATTGTTCATTTTTTTCTGGAGTATTTCCTGGTTCTAAGAGGTTTTGTCCGTCATCTGTTCCAAGTGACCAGTTGTTGTGTTTACCAGAACCATTAATTCCTCCAAATGGTTTTTCATGTAAAAGACAAACTAAATCGTGTCTTAAAGCAACTTTTTCCATTGTTTCCATAACTAATTGGTTGTGGTCTGTTGCAATGTTTGTTGTAGAAAAAATTGGAGCCATTTCAAACTGTGCAGGAGCAACTTCATTATGTTTTGTTTTTGATGAAATACCAAGTTTCCAAAGTTCAATATCTAAATCTTTCATAAAAGCAGAAATTCTATCTTTAATAGCACCAAAATATTGGTCTTCGAGTTCTTGTCCTTTAGGAGCTGGTGCACCAAAAAGAGATCTACCAGAAAGCATTAAGTCAATTCTATCAAGATAAAATTCTTTTTCAATTAAAAAGTATTCTTGTTCTGGACCAACTGTTGCTGTAACTTTTGTAGTTGTTTTGTTGCCTAAAGCTTTTAAAATTCTCAAAGCTTGTTTTGATACTGCGTTCATTGATCTTAAAAGTGGAGTTTTTTTATCCAAAGCCTCACCATTGTATGAGTAGAATGCTGTTGGAATACAAAGTGTTGTATTTCCTGCTGCATCTTCTTTTAAGAATGCTGGCGATGTACAATCCCAAGCTGTGTATCCTCTTGCTTCAAAAGTAGCTCTAAGTCCACCTGATGGGAAAGAAGAAGCGTCTGGTTCACCTTGAATAAGTTGTTTACCAGAAAATTCCATTATAACCATACCATCTTCTGTTGGAGATATAAAAGAATCATGTTTTTCTGCTGTGATACCTGTTAATGGTTGAAACCAATGTGTATAGTGAGTTGCTCCTTTTTCAATAGCCCAATCTTTCATTGCATTTGCAACTACATCTGCAACTTCTGGTTTTAAAGTTGAGTCTTGTAAAATTGTGTTTTTCAATGATTTATAAATTTCTTTTGGTAATCTTTCTTTCATTACCTTATCATTGAATACATTAGAACCAAAAATTTCTGTTACTTCCATCTCATTCTCCTTAAATAAATATTCTTAATTTAACATCCTAAGAATGTAATAAACATAGGAGTAAATTTTATATTTTTATTGATTGTTACAATTATAGCAAATATCGTACCAAAATTATATTTTTTTATTTAATATTAGTATTGATATTAATTTGCCATTGATAAAATTCTTTAAACAATAAATCTTAATTTTAAATTGCATCATATTTTGTTTATATATATAGAATTAAACTTGTTTATTAGTAAAAAGATACATAATTTAAAATTATTTTTATTTTAGAAAAAATAAAATTAAAAGTAAAGAAATTTTTGATATATTATTTTTGAAGATGTCTATTTTTAGAAGAATCTTATTATATTTAACAGTTTAATAATAATTTCTGGGACAAATTTGTAGTAAGTAAAATTATTAGAACAAATTTGTATCTAAAAATTTTAAATATAATGAAATTTAAATAAAATTTTATTAATACTTGAAAAAAAAACAATTTATTATATAATAAATTACAGATTACATTAATTTTGTAGACTAACTAAACTTTGTTTTTATCTAAAAAGCACAATCTGTGTCAATCTGTTTAATTTAATATGTGCTAATCAGAGTTATAGAAAAAAGAAAGAGAAAAAGGGATGAAATTTACAATAATATTAATGTCTGTATTAAGCGTAATGTTTTTATTTATGCACGAATTCGATGCTTGTTATAGAAAAGAATGGAAAATGTTTAAATTTTTAAGGAATTTTAATGAAAATACTCAATATTTAATATTTTTGTATATACATATACCAATAACGCTTTTTTTGTTATATTATTTATGGACAGTGATTAATTTTAACAATATTATTCTATGGATTATAGTAAATGTATTTTTTGTATTACATTTAGTGATACATCTTATTGCAAGAAAATGGAAATCAAATGTTTTTACAGAAATTCATTCTTTCATTTTTATTGTTGGTGCAGCAATCACAAGTTTTATAAATTTATTTTTAGTTAAATATTATTAAATAATTATTCTTTTAGCTCAAAAAGAGAATCTAATGGCAATAAGTTTTTAATTGAAGTGATTTTATATTCATCTTTGTTATTGGCTAATATTATTTTAATATTTGCTCCAAATTCGCTTATAAATTGTCTACATATTCCACAAGGAGGCAAAAATTTATCGTAGTCAAGACCAATGACGCATATTGCCTTAAATTCTTTATGCCCACAAGATATTGCCTTTGAAATAGCAACTCTTTCTGCACAAATCGTACCACCGTAGCTTCTGTTTTCTACATTTGTACCAGTAAAAATTTTGTTATCTTTTGTAAGTAAAGCAGCACCAACTCTAAAATGTGAGTAGGGCGAATAACTATTTAATGCAACATTTTTTGCTTTTTGTATAAGTAATTTTACATTCATAATTTTTCTCCATAACACAGAGTTTCACAGATTAAGACGATTACACAGATTATTACTCATAATATAAACTTTTTCTCATGATTTAAAAGCCATTCTTTACGCCAAACACCTCCTGCGTAACCAACCATAGCGTTATTGCCACCAATTACTCTATGACAAGGGATTATGATAGGAATTTTATTTTTATTATTTGCATTTCCAACCGCACGGCTTGCTTTTTCGTTTCCTATATCGAATGCTATTTGCTTGTAAGTCATAGTTTGTCCATAAGGTATTTTTAGTAAACTATTCCATACTTTTTGTTGAAAGTTAGTTCCTCTAATGTCAAGTTTTATGCTAAATTGCTTAAGTTTGCCGTTAAAATATTTATCTAACTCAAAAATACACTGTTCTATATATGTACAGTTTGTAGAATCCTCATTAATTTCACTAACATAATCTATCTCAAAAATTCCATTATCATTAGCAAATATTTTTAGATAACCAATTGGCGAATTGTAAAATGAAATATATATTTTATCCATTTTTCTTCCTATAACACATATTATATTAGTTTTATCTGTTAATTCTTACATTTGATGATAAAACTTTTATATATTCTATCAATTTTAATTTTGTTTCAGGTGGTGGGTAAAATAATGTCATTCCATACTCTCTAATTCCAGAGTCACAAACATAAGTTTTTGATACTACACAGTTCAAATTTTCAAATTTTAGTTCAAGATCAGCTATTTTACCAATAAAATCTATTTTATAAACAAGATTCTTTCTTAATTTTGCATTTAATCTAATTTTTAAGCCTTCCATGCTAATATCACATATTTGTATATCAAAAACAGTCTTATTATCATTCGTTTTTATAGTTCCTTTTGTATTATTAAGATTGATCCTTCCATATCTTCTTTCATTAGAAAGAACAAATTTTTTAGGGTATGTGAGGACTATTTTTTTATCTTCTACCACATTAGTTATTTTACATTCTCCACTTATAAATTTGTTATTTATATGATAGTTTAGTCTAACTTTTGTCCCAATTTGAAAATTAAAAGATGTCTCTATATATTTTATAACTATATTATCAATTAATACAGAGATTACTTTTGATTCAAAAATAAAAAGCTGATTATCTTGAAATATTTCAAGTTCTACATTGCTTTCTGTTAAAATTGGATAATGAATATCTCTTAATTTTTCTGCCTCTTTTTTGCTAATTTTTAATCTTTGAAGGTTATTAAAAAAATATTCAGAATACCGTTCTAAAACACTTGTTTGTATTTGATTTGCCAGAATATCACTTCTTTTAAACTCATCTATAATATCGTATAAAATTTTTTTTTCAATAAAATTAAACTCAAAACCAGTGCCTAAAATTTCCTTTTTCATAGAATTTCTAAATCTTTTTAACTCACCACTTTTTATAAAATATACTATTATATATCTTATAGAAAAACCAACGATAATTACACCAATAACAATTAGAAATATTATTAGAGTATTTGAATCAAATCTTGTGTTTTTAAAAACCCTTGATACTTCATTCATAAAAAACCTCACATATTAATTTTAATATGAATACAGAAAAAAATCAAATTTTTAAATAATTTTCTTAGAAAATCAAAATGTTCTTGTTTTTTTCTTATTAACAAGGTAAATTGCCAAAATTATTACTAATAAAAACCAACCTGCGTTAGTTAAATAAATCGTATATAATATATTTGTACTACATTTTTTTAAAAATTCTTCTGGGGAATCAACGATATAAATTAAAATTGGTTTTTTTACTGTTTTTAGATTAAATTTATTTTCTGATCTTTTCATTGCTTTGTAAAAATTATCTCTATTAGATATTGGGTGAGCAATAATTGCAGCATAACCGTTTTCCTCAGAATAATTTATTTTCTTGTGATCACCTTCATAAATAAACCAAAAAGCTATTGGTTCTCTTTCATCCCAATTTTTATAAACAACAGGGGTCGCATAATAATAAGATGTTGTAGTAGAATTTTTTGATCTTGTAGTACGCACATAACTCCCATAAAATTTTTGTAATATTTGATAATTTTTTAGATACAAACCAGATATGTTTTTATTAGAATACAAATCTTCAAGTGTAAAATGTCTAACAATAGCTCCATTGTTAAATTTAGTTAGCTGAATATTCTCATAAAAATACATATAAAAACTAGCTGGTAATAAAATCGATAAAGCCATACAATAAAAACCAGTTGCAAAACCAAAATACATACCAAGTATGCCAATTATAACCCCTCCAAATAAAAGAAAAAATACAATAAATGTAAATAAAGTTTCAACCCCAATTAAAGCAGTTAAATAAAGAATGCTAAACATTCCGCCAAAAAAGATAAAACCAAAAGAAAAACTTGTAAATATAGGTAAAGATATAGATTTATTTCTATAAATAGGACCTATTAAGTCTAAATCAGAATATTTCTTATTTAATTTTTTATTAATGCGAAAAATATAATATATCGCAATAATGCTATAAATAGGGAAAATAATGAAATATAGTAATAAATAATTCATTCGCTAGTCCAGAATAGAATTTATTAATAATTATATTTGTTTTTTTAATTATTGCAATCGAAATTATAAATATACCTAAAAACTCTAAATGGTAAATAAATTTTATTAAAAAATAGTATTTTAAGACAAAAATTTACCACGAATGGCACGAACAGAGTATGTAAATACTCAAAATTTTACAAAAAATTTTCGGCTCTGACCCCAAATCTGACCCCAAAAAAGTCTATTTTTTGCTTAAAAATTGACCTTTTTTACAAAAACTTTTTAGGTCTTTGTAAAAAAATCCACTATTTACACAGCCTGTTCGTGAATTTTATGGTTTAAACTAATTTTTGAGGCGATATTATTCTGATTGCCCTTTTAAAAACGATTGGGTATAACACTGATTTACAGAGATTAAGACTTGTTTTATACCAACCAGCAAAATTCGTGTAATCAGTGCCTATTTATCTTAATTCGTTATAATCTGTGTTATATTATTGGTTTGTCCCAATAAGCCCTTTGTTTCACTAAAGATAATTACACCAAAATTTATTTTATTATAAGAATACTCTTCGCATTTAGACTTAATTTTATTTGTTATAAAGTTGAAAAACTCATTATTTGTGATATATTCAATTGCTTCTTCGGTAGTGTTACTTTCCATTATTTTTTTGAAAGCAAGAGCATCTCCTGTGAAATAAAAATAATTTGAAGCTAATATTTCTTGTCTACAATCCGCAACTCTGCTATGAGTATTAAATATTCCACCAGCAAGCTTAACAAGTTTACCAATATGACCAATAAGTAGAATATTTTTTATCCCATAAGATATTGCCTCTTCTATCATAAAGCCAATAAAATTACTCGTTGATACAACAATGTCCTCATTTATAGTATAATTATTTTTTATAAACCTCTCCCCATAATTCCCTGGTGTAAAAATTACTGTGTCTGTCCCTTGTTCTTTTAGGACAGATAATTTTAGAGATAAAGACTCCTTAAAAGCCTCCTCTGACATTGGTAACACAACTCCTTTTGTACCAAGTATCGAAATTCCATCAATTATACCAAGTTTTGGGTTGAATGTTTTTTTTGCAACATCAATCCCATCTGGGCAAGAAATTTCTATGTTAATCCCAACATCTGATAAAAAATTATTTTTAACAGATTGTAGAATTTGTTCCATTGGTGATGGATTTATCGCTTTTTGTCCGATGCTAACCATTAGTCCTTTTTTAGTTACTAGACCTATTCCTTTACCACCGGTAACAATAATTTTATTTTGATAATTTTTTTTTATTCGTGTAAAAATTTTAATACCATTCGTTACATCATAATCATCGCCAGCATCTTTTATAACAGAACATTCTACATAATTATCGCCAATTTCAACATCATGTATTTTAATGTCAAAATTAAGCCCATATTTTGTTAGAATATTCACTGAGTCTATTTTTTTATTTGTGGATAATATTTTACAACAAGCTTTAACCCCTGCTTCTGCACAAGTACCTGTCGTATATCCAATTCTTAATTTTTTGCCACCACTTAACACAAAATCAGGTATCATTTTTTATTCCATAAATAATAGCATTCAAAATAGCAACAGCAACAGTACTACCGCCTTTTCTGCCATTTGTAACAATATAAGGGACAGATGTTTCTTTAATTTCTTCTTTTGACTCAGAAGCTCCAACAAAACCAACTGGTACACCGATTATAAGCTTTGGATTTATAACTTTTTGTAGAATAAGTTCTTTTAGTTTAAATAAAGCTGTCGGTGCATTACCAATAACAAAAATTTTAGTATTTTTATCTTTACATGCTTTTTCTATGCCAATGATCGAGCGAGTAATTCTAGTTTCTTTTGATTGACTTACAACCTCTGGGTCATCGATAAACGAGTAAATCTCGCTACCAAATTTTTGTAATTCATTCTTATTAACGCCAGCGATGATCATTTTGGTATCACAATAAATTTTACATCTACCTTTTATCGCATCCACACAATTTTTTATAGAATCTTTATGAAATTCCAAAATCCTTCCATAGTCAAAATCAGCTGTGGTATGAATAACTCTTTTTATTATAGGATCATATTCTTTTGGAATATTTAAATGTCCCAATTCTTTTGTTATAATTTCAAAACTTTTTTTTTCAATCTCTTTTGGATTAATTATCATAATTTTCCTTTCTATGATTTTTTTTGAATTAATTTTTTCTTTAATTCTTGGAGAATGATAAATCTATAACACAGATTAATTAGATTGTTACGGATTGGCACAGATTAAATACAGATAAATTTTTGGATAACAAAAGTGTAGAAAGTAAAGCTATTTTTTTTTTGAATTTTTTGGTCTGTCCCTAGCTCCGTCCCAAAGGGACGGAGCTAGGGACAGACCAGTATGTATTTCTACCAACTTTCTATATCTTAATATTTTAAATTTGTGTTGCTAAACCTAAAATAATCTCTATTAATCTTTGTTATAATATTAATTCTATTTTATTTCAATCAGTTAATTGAAGTTTAAAAAAATTCTTGAATAAATCCCAAATATTGGTTATACTATAACACGGATTAGTCAG
>Ga0154417_1181_pt1 | contig 24847 bp, 22 predicted proteins | sample RifGroC1_FD_115921 | JGI IMG/M metagenome (GOLD analysis project Ga0154417, IMG submission 115921) | Spirochaetes bacterium GWC1_27_15 | reverse complement strand
CATTCAGCATTCAGCATTCAGCATTCAGCATTCAGCATTCAGCATTCAGCATTCAGCATTCAGCATTCAGCATTCAGCATTCAACAGCCAGTTATGGCGGAGTGTCGACTCCTCCCAAATTGCCTTCGTGAATACGCTACGACAACTTCAAATACTTAGAGACATTGTCTGCAATTATTTTAAAGACAAGAAAATGAAAACTTTAAACTTTAAAATTGGTATTAGACCACTTGAAGATTCTTTTGACGAAATCAAGGAAACTATGAAAAAATTAGTTTGGAAGTTATTTTGTAATCAAACGAGTTGAGTTTGTCAAAATTTGTAGAATAATATTCAAAAATATATTGAATAATGCTCTAAATAGTATTATTATAAATATTATAAAGAGGAATTATATGAGTATTATAACTGCAAATGATTTAAAGAAAAAAGGGGTTTCATTAATTGATGATTCAATAAAAAATGATGATGAATTAATAATTACAGTACGAGGAAAAAATAAATATGTTGTAATAGATATGGATAAATACAATTATTTAAGAGAATGTGAATTAGAAAAAGCAATAAATGATTCAAAAGAAGATATAAAAAATGGAAAATATTATCAAGAAAGCGTTGATGATCATATAAAAAGAATAAAAAATGTCTAAAATTATTTATACTGAAAGTTATATAAAACGAGCAATAAAATTTTTAAAAAAACATCCAGATTTAGAAAAACAGTATGAAAAAACATTAAAATTATTAGAAATAAATCCTCATCATCCGTCTTTAAGATTGCATCAACTAAAAGGTAAATTATCAAATTTGTACTCTGTATCTATAAATTTAAGTTATCGAATTAAACTTGATTTTATTATTGAAGATGAAATTATTATACCAATTGATGTTGGAAATCATGAATAAGTTTATAATTAACAAATGTTCCTCAAAAATAACAATAAAAACACCTTACAGTCATAGCCTTAATAAAACTCAGCAAAAATCTGTTTCAAATAAAAAAAGATTGACCATTTAAAACATTTTAAGTATATTATTCTACCATATAGGGTGAACACATTTTAATTTTGGGAGAAACGGATGATTCCTTTTAATAAGCCTCCTTTTGTTGGTAAAGAATTAGAATATATAAAAAAAGCGATAGAAAATAACAAACTCTGCGGGGACGGAGAATTTACTAAAAAATGTCACAAGTGGTTTGAAGAAAATTTCAATTGTAAAAAGGCTCTTCTTACGACATCGGGTACTCACGCATTAGATATGATGGCTATTCTTCTTGATATAAAAGAAGGAGATGAAGTTATTATGCCTTCTTATACTTTTGTTTCTACTGCGAATGCTTTTGTATTAAGAGGTGCAAAAATTGTTTTTGTTGATATCAGACCTGACACATTAAATATAGATGAAAAATTAATTGAAGGTGCAATTACAAAAAAGACAAAGGCAATAGTTCCAGTTCATTATGCTGGAGTTGGCTGTGAAATGGACACTATTTTAGCAATTGCAAAAAAACACAATTTATTTGTTGTAGAAGATGCGGCACAAGGAGTGATTGCAAAATACAAAGGCAAATTTCTTGGAACAATTGGACATCTTGGGGCTTTTAGTTTTCATGAGACAAAAAATTATTCTTCTGGTGAAGGTGGGGCTTTAATAGTAAACGACGAGCAGTTTATTGAGCGAGCAGAAATTGTTAGAGAAAAAGGCACAAACAGAGCAAGATTTTTTAGAGGGCAGGTTGACAAATACACATGGGTTGACATAGGCTCTTCCTTTTTACCAAGCGAACTTAATGCTTCTTATCTTTTTGCTGAGCTCGAAGTGGCAGAAGAAATTAATAAAAATAGACTTGCAAGTTGGGATTTTTATTATCAGAGCCTAAAAGACTTAAAGGATAGAGGTTTTTTAGAGTTGCCAACAATACCAACAGAATGCGAACATAATGCCCACATGTTTTATCTAAAAGTAAAAGACCTTGCAGAAAGAACAAAATTAATAGAATATTTAAAGAAAAACGAAATTTCAAGCGTATTCCATTATGTTCCTCTACATAGCTCACCTGCAGGTCAAAAATATGGAAGATTTTATGGAGAAGATACATATACAACAAAAGAAAGCGATAGATTATTAAGACTTCCAATGTATTACAATATTGCTAAAGATGATCTAAAAAAGGTTACTGAGAGCGTAATTAAATTTTTTGAGAAATAATATTTTTTTGTTTTTACTAATCAAAGAGCAATTATTTTTTCTGTTAGAGAATTAGATGGGGTAGGTTGAAAATTAAATAATAATTGCTCAGTATTTTTTTTCACCAATTTTAATATTCCGTCAACCTTGCCAGCCTGATCAATTATTCTTGTATATTGTAATCTCCATTGTAGGGCATTAGAAATTGTAAGATAACCAATTTTAGGATTATTTATTAAAATTTCTTCAGCCAATTCATTTGCTCCAATTTCATCAATAGGAAAATTTTTATCTGTAAATAAGGCAATAATATCAAAAAAACTATTTTTTCCCCAACAATTCCAATGCGTTTTTGTATTCAATTTTTTCTTTATCTGACAAAGATAGTTTAAATTTATTAAAATAATTATGATATTCCTGAAGAGGTTGCCATGGATAATCTGAGCCATAAAGAATCAAGTCTTTTGAATGTTTATTAAACAATTTTAATATTTTTTGCTCATCAACAAAGGGAAGTTCGTAAGATAAATCAAAGTAGATATTTTTGCCGAGTAGAAACTCTTCCATTTCATCATACATCGCATGACCTCCACAGTGAGCAACGACGATTTTAAGAGTTGGAAATTGTTTTTGTAGAGCATAAAAATTTTTGGGATGACCATTTGGGACAAGGCGTTTTAAAAATTCTTCTTTACCAGAATGAAAAAGTACAAACATATCGAAAGAAATTAAGGCTTCATACATTGGGTAATATTTTTTATCATCTGGTTTAAAATCTTGAAATTCTGGATGTAATTTTATGCCTTTTATGCCATTTGAAGATAAAAAACTCAATTCTTTCTCAAAATCTGGGAAATCTGGGTGCATTGCTCCTATAAAGAATATATTTGGAATATTTTTTTCTACATTGTATCTATTTATTGACTCAACTTGACTTGCTTTTGTAGAAACTGGTAAAACAACAGCATAGTCAACTTCACCTTTTTTTAGGTTTTCAATGAGGCTCGATTCTCTGCCATCAGCATAAACAGAAAAATCACTTAATTTTTTTAGGTCATCAATTGCTTTTTGTGCAATATTATCTGGAAATGTGTGTGTATGAAAGTCTATTATCATTTTTGTCTCCTAAAATTTTTTTTTAATTTTGGGGAAAGAGTTTTTTTTATTTTAGTGGTTATCATAAAATTTTAATTTGGTTACAGATTAATATTTAGTCTACAACTCTACTTTTCTTTTTATGCAGTGTCCATATTTGTCGCAGATTATGCAGTATGTATCTTTTTCGTCAAAATCTATAATATCACAAAGATGGGCATCGTTTGATTTGATTACAGAAAATAGTTCTTCTTCCTCTTTTGTAAGTTTTTGACCTTCTTTTATTTTATTGTATATATCAAGGTATTTTTTATTTTCCTTTTCTTTTATTTCTTTATCTATTTCTTCTTTAGCATTTTTTATTTTGTTATTAACAACTTCTATTATTTTAGGTTTGCCAAATATTTTTTTGAAGTATATAAGAATTGCGATGTAACTAAAAATTCCTGTAATAATAACAGATTGCCAAAGATTGAGAGGAATAAGTCCGCCAGCATCTATGGATTTATTTACAGTGTAGAATAGAGTAACTATTATTCCTATTGGGGCAATTGCCATAGAAATTATTGCCAAAGTTTTTACTCTTATCGGAATAATGCCAAATAAAAATATTCTTTCTTGAGGATAATTAAAGCCAAATGCAACCATAATACATAGGTATAAAGATTCGCTTCCATAAATAGGAAGTGGACCAAAAAGAAAAGATGATATACTCTTTGATAGAATAATAATAATTACATATATTAAAAAATGAAAACTTCCCCACAAATCTTCCAAAACATTAGAAAACGAAAAAAACAAAAGTATTGCAAAGAAAAAGAATATAGGATGAGAGTTAAATAAAAGTGCATAAGTTACAAACTGCCATGGCAAAATTAATGTAATGTCGCTTGATTTTAAGATAAACAATTTTGCAAAGGCTTCTCCGCTAATAAGAAACATAATATACATTAATACTATTATCGCTGTTAAAAAAAACGAAATATGCAGATTTTTATTTTTATTCAAATTTATATCCTTTAAAGAGTATAGTTTTTTTGTAACATATATTTTATTATTTTTCAATGATTAAGTTTATATTGGGTTGAATTTTATTTTTTGCAAAACAATTTTCTGTATCTTCTTCAGAGGTATCGTATCTCCTTGTTTAACTGATGTGTAAAAAAGTTTTGCTTTTTAGAAATCTATATTATACCAACTATAACTGGTTTTCGCTATGATTAAGATTTATTTAGCATTTAGTTTGTTAAGTATATCTAAAAACAAAGAGTATGAGTTCAACCTACAACACTCACAAATCCATCGTTAGTTTTTTGGCATTTTGAGACTTTATACTGCAAAGTTTTGTGATCTTTTCTGATTTCTATTATTGTATCCAAGATCAATGGATTAGATGTTAATAAATTAAATCTATTATCTTTTATTTCCAAAATTGTCGCTTTTTCCCATGCTAACGATCTTATTGACTGTGAATTTTTGTTATGACTAATCATTTTTTCGATTATTGCATCTGGATTACCAAAAACAATTGCTTTTTTTTCTGCAATAATTTCTTGTTTTGCTATAAAAATGTCAGTTAAATTTATTTGCTCGTAAGGAACAAAACTCACTAAATATTCTTTTGTGTCAGTATTATAAATAATTTTTACAGTTTTTAATTTTACATCTTTTATATTAACAACTTCATCAAGTAACAAATTAATTTTTGTTGCACAAGTTACAGTATTGTTAGTTACAGATTCTACTTTAAATCTAAAGTCATAAAAAATTTCTTCTCCAAAATGTTCAGCTTCATCAACAAAATTAGTTTTCTCATTATAAAAAACAGAAAATTTATTATACTTTTTGGTAGAAAGCAAATCTTCTTTCTCTCTAAATAAAACTTGTTCGCCAAGTGTAAATAATTCTTTTACTTCAACGATTTCTTCTTTAATATCTGGCTCTTTTTTATCTATAACTTCTTCTAATTGATTTTCTTCATCTATTTTGGATAAAATATTTTCTTTTTCTATTATCTCCTTCTCAATTAGAGCAGAATATTCTTCATCTGTTAATAAATCTTCTTCAATAACATTTTCTTTTTCAATATCTTCTTTTTTTTCTATAATTTGATTTTTATCAACTATATCTTCTTCCATAATTTGATTTTTATCAGCGTTATTTTTTTCTTCTGTATCTTGGTTTTTATTAACCAAGTCTTCTTTTTCTTCTATAATTTGTTTTTTATCAGTAATATTTTCTTCTTTTTGTATGATTTTATCCTCTTTAGGAGTATCTTTTTCTATTTTATCTAAATTTATATTTTTTTCTTCTTTTTTTATATTTTCTTGATGTATTGGAGTTTTTTCAACAGTTTTTAAATTTTTATTTTTAAAATCATTTGATTGTTTAACTTGAGACTCGCTTGTACTTGTATAAGAAGCTTGACTTCCTCCAGATGTAAAAAGTCTTCTAGTTCCACCGCCTCCAGATGAGTCTTTTTTATCTCTAATTGACAAAACAATCTTTCTAATAATTAAAAATAATAAAATTAATAGTAAAATAGATAGAATAATTATAATTATTATCCAAATAAAACTAAATTTTGAAAAATCAATAATTATTTTAGTTTTATCATTCTTTTTAGTGGTGTTTAAATTATTGTCTTTTGTGGTATCAACTTGTAAATTGTTTTCTTTAATAACAACTGTGTTATCACCCGTAGTTTCTTTAACGGTGTTATCTTCTGTCAAATCAGTAAGTTGAGTATATTTTTTAGTATCAGAAGTTTCTTCTTTTATGTTAATTGTGTTTTCTGTTGTTTGATTATTTTCAATATTTTGTTTGTCTGTTTTTGTTGTTTTATCTTCATTTTTATTGTCATTTTTTATATTTTGAGAATTATCTTGTAAATTAGTATTTTTATTATTTTTCTTATCATTTTTTGTGTTATCATTTAAAATTATATTGTCTTCGGTGTTTTTATTTTCGACAATTTTTATTTTATCTTCTTTAGCTTCTTTACTAAAAATTTTACTAATATCAATTTTTAGGTTTTTATCTTTTGAATTTATTTCAACAAAATATTCTTTTTTCTTATTAATATCTTTTTTATCAATTTTAAATTTAATCAAATATCTATTTTCTTTGTCTATAAAAAGTTTTTTAATTTCATCATTTGTTGGGCGCTCGAGTATTTTACCATTTGTGAGTTTGCAAAGTTCTTTAAAAGGCTCGATGATTTTTTTGTCTGGAAGATTTATATAAGAAAAAAAGAAAAAAGGAATTTTATTGTCAGTCGTGTAAATTTGTTCTTTTTTTGCCTTACTTCCAATATCGTCCCCATCAGAAAACACTATTAAATATGGATGAAATTCTTTAAATCTATCCTCTTTCGATAAAGCAAATATTTCTTTTTTTGCTTGAATTATTCCATCATAAAGTCTTGTTAGTTTGCCTTCTCTAATCAATGACAATATCTGGGGCGATAATTTTTCATTTGGCGTACTTAGAGGATATATCTCTTTTTTTTGATTATTTAACTTCCAAACAACCAGAAAATCTTCTTTATCTATGTTTTTTAGCAAAAAATCGACTCTATCAAGGATTGTAAAGAAATCCTCAAGCTCCATTGAGCCGCTATTATCAATTATGACACTAAAAAGCCATTTATTTTTGAGTTTTTCTACAACTGGGGCAGTATATTCTTTACCATTGATAAAAATTTTTAGGCTTTTAACTTCTGCATTATTTAAATTATGAACTTTCAAAGAAACAACACTATTTTTATCAATTGTAAGATCATCATAAATTATTGAATAACTAAAAAAAGATATGAATATAAATACTATAAAAAATAAACTTTTTTTCATAATTTGCTTTTCGCCTTATCGCAGAGATATTTGTAAAACTGTAAAATAATTAAAGAATTGTTGTTTTCGTTTAATTTAAAGTCAGCAGTATATTTATATAATACTTCACTCTCTATAACTTCGCCATCTAACAAAATTCCTGCTAATTCAATCTTTTTTTCTTCCTTTTCGAGAAGAAATATAGATATTTCTTTACCAACTAAAAATCTTTGGCTACAATTAAAATTAAATTTAAAATCTCCAGATTTATTTTGTCTTTCTATATTAAACATTCCAATATTTAGTGGAAAATAATGGTTTTCTTGTATCAAAAATATTGAAGAATATTCAAAATCTATTTCTAAAGGAAGCTTAGAATCTAAAATTGTATCCAAAAAATCTTTATTTTTATTTTGATTGTAAAGATCATCAATTAAATCTACAAAATCATTTAGTCTTTGTTGTTCTTGCTTAAAATCCCATTTTTCACGCATAAAACTAAACAAATCAAAGAAAATTTCCTCATTAAACACCAATTTTAGATTTTTATTTTCATAAAATATGGTAAAAAAGTGTTTTTTATTCTCAATTCGGTTTATATTTTCGAGTTCTTTTGATAAGTCTTTATGGTAAAGATTTTCTGTATCAACACCGACAGATGCTAATGATTTAAAAAGAATATCTTGATTCTTTTTATTACAAATATAGCTAATTTTGCCTTTTTCCATATATTTAATGTTATCTTTTTCGAGTTTAGCATCAACTGTACTCGCATCTGGCACAACAATATGCCTTATATGAGATTGAATATTTTTTGTAATAAACTCAGAATTTCCTATTCTTAGAAAAGATTTATTATCAGCAGATGATTTGCCTGTGTAAATTATAAAACATTTTTCATCAATCGAAAAGATTCTTTTATTCATTATTTTTCCCCATTCCGAAGATTAAATTAAATAAAAATCTTTGTCAAGAAGAAAATTTAAGGTGGTAAAAAAATGTTAAATTAAGAAATACTTTTTAACAAAAACTTGAAAATTATTCTTTTTTTTGTTAAATTATAACACGAATGGACACGGATTTCGTTTGTTGGTAGACAACTCCCATTGTTTCCACAAGAAATATTTATGGAGGAAAATATGTCAAATTTAGCTTTAAAACCAGAAGAAAAATATACTTATGCAGATTGTAAAACTTGGCCAGAAGACGAGAGATGGGAAATTATAGATGGAGTTGCATATAATATGGGTGCCGCCCCTATGAGGGTTCATCAAAAAATATCTAGAAATTTACTTGTAAAAATATCAGTATATCTAGAAAATAAGACTTGTGAAGTCTATGATGCTCCATTTGATGTAAGGTTTGTTGATAATGCAGAACAAAAAGATTTTGAGATAGAAAATGTTGTACAACCAGATTTAGTTGTCGTTTGTGACCCAAAAAAACTCGATGATTATGGTTGTAAAGGAAGCCCTGATATAATAATTGAGATTTTGTCCAAAAACACAACAAAGAGAGATAAAATAAAAAAATTTAACCTATATGAGAAATATAAAGTAAAAGAATACTGGATAGTTTCTCCTGATACTGAAATGATAGAAATATACACTATTAACAATGGACAATACGGCAGACCACAAATTTTTGTTAAAGAAGACAAGATTGAAGTTAAATTACTTGGCGACTTGGTAATTGATTTGAATGATATATTTAAATAAAAATTAAATTACTTATCCAACAAAAGCGACATTTGCAAATGTCCGTTATAAAAAGATACAAGGTGGAAATATGTCAAATTTAGCATTAAAACCAGAAGAAAAATATACTTATGCTGACTGTAAAACTTGGTCTGAAGATGAAAGATGGGAAATTATAGATGGTGTTGTGTATAATATGGGTGCTGCCCCTATGAGGGTTCATCAAAAAATATCCGGAAATTTATTTTTTAAAATAAGGGCTTATTTAGAAAATAAGACTTGTGAAATCTATGATGCTCCATTTGATGTAAGATTTGTTGATAATGCAGAACAAAAAGATTTTGAGATAGAAAATGTTGTGCAACCAGATTTAGTTGTCGTTTGTGACCCAAAAAAACTCGATGATTATGGTTGTAAAGGAAGCCCTGATATAATAATTGAGATTCTATCCAAAAACACAACAAAGATAGATAAAATTAAAAAATTTGACCTATATGAGAAATATAAAGTAAAAGAATACTGGATAGTTTCTCCTGATACTGAAATGATAGAAATATACACTATTAACAATGGGCAATACGGCAGACCACAAATTTTTGTTAAAGAAGACAAGATTGAAGTTAAATTACTAGGAGACTTGGTAATTGATTTGAATGATATATTTAAGTAAGAGATTGACTTAAATATTTACAAATATCGTTTTTATATTCTAGAATCTTTTAATTTAACAACTGTTTCTCTCATTCTTAAATAACTTTCATATCTAAAACAATCAATTTTCTTTTTTTCTAAGGCATCTAGTACCTTGCAATCTGGCTCGTCAATATGTTGACAATTTGGAAAGCGACATTTTCCTCGATATTTATCAAAATCTCTGAAATAAAACTGTAAATCCTCTGGTTTATCAATAAAAATAGAAAATTCTCTTATGCCAGGCGTATCTGCAAGCATTCCACCAAAGCTCATACTATAAATTTTTGAATGAGTTGTTGTATGTGTGCCTCTATCATATTTTTTACTAATTTCACCAATTCTAATGTCATTATATGCTGGATCAAGTGATTTTATAAGTGAACTTTTACCAACTCCAGATCGCCCATTAAAACTCGAAATTTTATCTTTTAAAATTGTTTTTAGTTCTTCAACTCCCTCTCCTGTGATTGTAGAAATAGAAATTGTTTTATAACCGAGTTTTTTATAAACTTCTTTTGAGTAAAGATATATTTCTTCATTTTGTGGGTTAAGTAAATCGGTTTTGTTAAAAACTATAATTACTTCTATCCCCATATAATCAGCAGCAAAAAGGCATCTATCTATAAAAAAAGGTCTTAATGGTGGGTTTTCGATAGAATCTACTATAACAAGATAATCAACATTTGCAACAATAGTCTGTACTTCTCTTCCGCCAGCTTTAAGTCTCTTAAACTCATTTTTTCTATCACACCTGCTAACTATTGAGCCATTTGTATCATCTGATATTTCAAATATGACAGTATCACCAACAACTAAAGGATTTACATCTTTTCTTCCTTTAATATTGAAATTTGTATCTAAAACTTTTCCTTTTATTACGCATTTATATTCTTTGTTGGTTTGTTTATCCAGAACATAATAAATTGATCTTACTCCCCATAAAATTAAACCTTCTGGCATGACAAATCCTTTACTATAATTTCATCAAATAATTTTAACATTTCGTTAAAGCCTTGATATTTTTCGACAATTCCATCAGACCCTTTACTCAAATAGAGGAATCTTTTTGGATTTTTATTTACAGCACTACTTGGTAGAAGTTCAATAATTCTTCTACTAACTCCGTCCCTTGAGTCGACAACTTTAACTTTCTTTTCAAAAAATTCATCAATCATATCAATCAAAAAAGAATAATGAGTGCAACCTAAAACCAAACAATCAATTTCTTTTTCTTTAAAAAAAGATAATTCTTTTTGCATAACCTCTTGAAGTTTTTCGTTAGAATATTGATTTTCGGCAGCTTCTACTAACAAGCCTGATGCTTTTACAAAAACTTGTTTATTTTTTGCAAATTGTTGAATTAGGTTTGAAAGATAATTTAACTTAACTGTATTCTCTGTTGCAATAACACCAATTTTATTATTTCTTGTTATATCAGAAGCCACTTTTACAGCAGGCACTGTCCCTATTACTTTAATTTTAACTTTTTCTCGTAAAAATTCTAAAGCAGAAACTGATGCTGTATTACAGGCAACTACAATTAAACTTATATTGTATTTTTCTTTTAAGCCAATATAGATATTTAAAAGAAAATTACCTATTGTCTCTTCATCTTTTGTACCATAAGGAAAATTTTTTGTATCAGCATAATATATTACATTAACATCTTTTTTCATATTAATAAAATAATCCAAAATTGATAATCCGCCAATACCTGAGTCTATAAAAAGAACATAACTACTCATAAATTTTATGATTCTCCTAATTTGAGAATAATGTATGATAAATTTTGTAATTTAAAACAACTGGCTGAAATTTATTACTATTGCAAATATTATCTAAAATAGATTATATACTTGAAATGTATTAAATGGTCAATCTTTTTTTTAAAATATACTTAAACCCTTCTAAAAGATCAATAAATAATAGAATTGACATAACTTGTAATTTGTTGAAACAAATGAATTAATAGAAATAAGCGTTTAAGGTATATATTTACAATTTGGACACAAGTTTGACTGTAAATTTAATTGTTTGAAAAAAATTACAATAAGAAAGACAATGCTTCTTTATCAAAAAATCTATGTTGATAAAATTTTAAATATAACATAATACTATTGACTTTTTTATTATGCTCTTATATACTAAAATTGAATTGTATTTCTTTACAATATTATTGAATAATTTCTAACTCAATAGTATTGTTGGAGTTATATTAAATTCTATTTTACTATATACTACTATGTTTTTCTTAGAGCAGTATAAATAATAAAAGAAGGAGATGTTGTGGAATATAGCTGGATTTATTGGTTTGTTGCGGGTTTTATTTTGTTAATTATCGAAATAATAACTCCGGGTTTTGTTATAGGATTAATAGGGGCTGCTTGTTTTATAGGAGGCATTGTTGCCATTTTCACCCCTAATATTATAATTCAGTTAGCTGTATTTGGCGTTTCTTTGGTATTGGTTTTCATTTATGTAAGACCAATATTCTTAAAGTACTTCACAAAAAAAGACCAAAAAAAATCTACCGTTGATGCTTTAATAGGTAAAATTTGTATCGTTGATACAGAGATAGATAATGTTAAAGGAAACGGATATATCAAAGACGGGGCTGATTATTGGAAGGCTAAATCAAGTGATGGTAGCTTAATACCTAAAGGTTCTTTAGTAGTAATTGAGAATATGGAAGGTATTACTGCAACTGTATCACTCAAAAAAGACTAATTTTACTAAATTTAAGGAGGAAAGAATGAGTTTTCTAATGATTTTTATGATTGTTTGTATTGTTTTAGTTTTATTTGTTCTTATTTCTGGTATTAGGACAGTTCAACAATCTACTGTTGTTATTATTGAAAGACTTGGAAAATTTAACAAAATTTTAGAATCAGGGATTAATGTTATTATCCCATTTGTTGACAAAGTTAGGCTCATCAATTCAAGGGTTACAAGGTATGATTCATCAGGAAAGACTTATGTTATAAACGAATATGTAAATCACGTTGATTTAAGAGAAAGAGTTTTCGATTTCCCAAAACAAAATGTAATCACAAGAGACAATGTTACTCTCGAAATTGATGCTCTTTTATACTTTCAGATTTCAGATGCTTTTAAGGCTGTTTATGAGATAGAAAATATTGCAATGGCGATAGAAAAACTTACTCAAACAACACTAAGAAATATTATAGGTGAGCTTGAATTAGATCAAACTCTTTCAAGTAGAGACACAATTAACTCAAAATTAAGATTGATCTTAGACGAAGCTACTGATAAATGGGGTGTTAAAGTAAACAGAGTTGAGTTAAAAGATATTACACCTCCAAAAGAGATTAGAGAAGCAATGGAAAAGCAAATGCGAGCAGAAAGAGAAAGAAGACAAATAATTTTGATCGCAGAAGGTGATAAACAAGCTAAAATTTTAACAGCTGAAGGTGAAAGAGACAAACTCATTGCAGAAGCAGAAGGAGCAAGACAATCTTCAATTAAAAGAGCAGAAGGTGATGCTGAAGCAAAGATTAAAATAGCAACAGCAGAAGCAGAAGCCCTTAGATTAATTAGAGATGCTTTAGCCCAAAACAAACTTGATGCAAGTCAATATTTAGTTGCAATAAAATATATTCAAACATTACAATCAATTGGTACACAACAAGGTGAAAAAGTAATTTTTATGCCTTACGAATCATCTGCATTATTAGGTTCGCTTGGTTCTATCAAAGAAATTTTTAAAGAAACAAAATAAATTAATAGCAATAGGGTTAACCTATTGCTTTACTATAAAAAATAGGAGTTTAATTTAAAATTATGGATAAAAAAATAACAATTGATTATTCTTTTACTTTTCCTTTTATTAATGAAGAAAAAATTAATAGCTACAAAAATGATGTTTTAAAGGCTATGGATACGCTTGAAAACAGCTCTGGGGCTGGTAATGATTTTCTTGGTTGGAAAAATCTACCTTCAGAAATGCTTGCAAGCAAAGAATTACAACAAATAATTCAAGTCGCAAATGAAATCAATGAAAACGCTGATTTATTTATCTGTGTTGGTATTGGTGGAAGTTATCTTGGTGCAAAAGCAGTAACTGAAGCATTACTTCATCCATTCTATAATAGTCTTCCAAAAAATGATAGAAATGGTCCAAAAATCATATTTGCAGGTCAAAATATAAGTGGTGCATGGCTTTCTGCTGTACTTGATGAAATGGATAAAGTTGATTCTGTTTATGTGAATGTTATATCAAAATCTGGTACAACAACAGAACCGGGAGTAGCTTTTAGAAATATCAAACAAAAAATGGAAAAAAAATACGGTAAAATCGAATCATCTAAAAGAATAATAGCTACAACTGACGCAAAAAGAGGTGCTTTAAAGACTTTAGCAACAAACGAAGGTTATAGAACTTTTGTTATCGCTGATGATGTTGGCGGAAGGTTTTCTGTTTTATCACCTGTGGGGCTTTTACCAATAGCAGCAGTTGGTCTTGATATTACAAAATTATTAAAAGGTGCACAAGAGGCATCTATTTATGGTAAAGAAAAAGACCTTGTGAAAAATCCAGCTGCAACTTATGCTATGGTTAGAAACATTCTATTAAAAGAAGGGTATCACACAGAAATTTTAGTAAACTACGAACCAGTATTGCACTATATTTCTGAATGGTGGAAACAACTTTACGGCGAAAGTGAAGGAAAAGATGGTAAAGGTATATTTGTTGCATCTGTTGATTTTACATCAGACCTTCATTCAATGGGACAGTGGATTCAGGATGGACAAAGATTTATATTTGAGACAGTTTTGGATATAGAAGAATCAAATTCTAACCTAAAAGTTGTGTCAGATAAAGAAGACTTGGATGGACTTGAATTCCTCGCAGGAAAAACTTACTCTGATATTAACAAAAAAGCTTCTCAAGGTACTTTACTTGCTCATTACGAAGGTAAAGTTCCAAATATTATTTTTAGCATTCCAGAACTCAATGAGTATTATATTGGGCAACTTCTCTATATATTTGAACAGGGGTGTGGAATATCTGGTTATTTACTTGGAGTTAATCCATTTGATCAACCAGGCGTTGAAGCATACAAAAAGAATATGTTTGCACTTCTCAACAAACCTGGCTCAGAAAAAGCAAAACAAGCAATTGAAGAAAAAATGAAAAACTTACCATCTGGTAAAAAAACAATTTAATTTTTGATTACTTAATTGTAATAGAACCGACTAATTAACAGTCGGTTCTTTTTTATTTAAAAACTAATTATTCAATATTTCTTAAAAAATCAATGATATTTATTGGTTTAGGTATTATATTTTTTGGATTTGTTTCCAGTGCTCTTCTAATAATATTTTTATCATCATAAGCTGTAACATAGATATGATCTATTGGTTTTATTTTTTGGATTTCTTTTATAGCGTTTATTCCGTCCATATCACCATTTAATTTTATATCCATTAAGATTAGGTCAGGGTTTTGTTCTGCTGCGATATTTATAGCGTCAATTGCATTATCAGCAATTTCAAGTACCTCAAAATTATTTTTTGTTAGAATAGTTTTTAGAAAAATTGCATTAATTATTTCGTCTTCTACAATTAATATTTTTTTAATCATAATATTTCTCACATCTATTAAAATATAATTTCATATTTTAGTCCATCTAAATTTTTTGTTAATATTTTTCCAGATAATTGGCTAGCTAAAGATGTAATTAATTCAAGACCTAAATTTCCGTTTTTTTGAATATTCCAATCATCTGATACTCCTATTCCATTATCACCAATTTCAATAACATATTGATTTTTGTTGCTGAACAAATTTATACTTATTTGAGGTTCTTTAATATTAGTAAAAGCATGTTTTATACTATTACAAATTATTTCATTCAATATCAATGCACAAGGGATTGCTTTGTTTACATCTAAGGTAAAATTATTAACATTAAATTTTATATCTATATTATTCATTTTTTCAAGATGTAGTTTTTTAATATTATTGATAAGCATTGGAACAAGTTTATCAAAATTAATACTTTCATAATTATCAGATTGATATATTTGTTGATGGATAGAAGCCATTGTGTAAATACGAGTATTGGTAATAGAAAGTTGCTCTTTAACTTCGTTATTTTTTGATCTATAATATTGTAAGGTTAGTAATCCAACGATTGTATTTAGATTATTTTTAACTCGATGATGCACCTCCAGCAATAAAACTTCTTTTTCTTTTACATAAGAATCTATTGATTTGCCAATTTTATTAGTTGTTATTACTATTGTAGAAATTAATACAATATAAAAAATTATCAAGAAAAAAGTAAGCAGTAAAATATCAAAAGAAGTTTTATATGTAAGAATATAGTTTTTTTCAAGAATATCTTTTAACATTAATAATGCTAATGTTATTGGTACTATGACTCTTAAAATTTTTGCATGAGTAGTATTTGAAAGAAAATAATATTCAAATAAAGAATTCTTGATAGATATATTTATCATTGTTGAAAAAGATAATAAAAAACAAATTACAGTAGGAAAAGCTAAAGGAATAAGGTTAGTCTCATAAAAAAATGGTAAATTATATAAATACCCTAAAAAGAAAGTAAAATTAAATAAAAATCCGATAATTGCAGAAATATTAATTATATTTGAGTGTTTGATATTATTTTTGAATAATTTAAAAGCCATAATTAAAGATAATAAGTAAATAAAAATAAAGGCAGTTATTAGAGACATATATCCAGTTGGATTGGATACTAATAATTTTGTCTTATTGTGTACAGCAAAAATAAAATTTTCAATTTTAAAACTACTGTTTAAGATATGATTTAGTAAAATAATAGATAGTAATAAAAATAATATCGCAATAATCAGGTTGGTTATAAATTCTATCAGTTTAGTATTTTGACCATATCTAATTGATAAAATAATTATAGATAACAAAATAAAATTTGTTGCTGTACTTGGTGCCATAGGTATATAAGATATGGAATAAGATGCTAATATTTCAATGTTAAAAAACCAACCAATTAGAGATAGTATTGATAAGAATATTACAGTTGAAGCACAAAAAAGAACAAAATTATTTTTGATGATATATTTCATAATAATTCCTTATTTTTATAAACTTGGAATGGCATCACTTCTAAAATCAAATTGAGAAATATTTTTTATAGATACTTGTATTTATATATAAAGTATAATGATATTTTATATATTTGTAAAGTAAAATGCTATTATTCTATACAATAAATATTCAAGGGTTTTTTTATCAATTAATATTGTTTCTATAATTAACAAAAAATTTTTGGATCTTTGTAAAAAAATCGACTATTTATACAGTCTGTTCGTGTCCTTTGTGTTAAGAAAATTTTAATAAATATCACTAAAAATAGTTAATAGTTGGTATAATAAATCAATAACTATTTTCAAGATTGTGTATATGGTCAAAAGTCTTTAGCTATCAATAAAATCTTTGAAAATCTTTAAATTGTAAAGATATTTTATTTTTTTCATTTTTTTCTTTAACTTTTTTTATTTCAATGATACAATAAGCAATATTTTTTAGTCAATATAAAAAATGAAGGAGAGTTTATGATTCAAGAAAAAACTTTAGAGTGTGATGATATTTCTGATGAAGAAAAATTATCCAAAATAGAGGAACTCGTTGGGAAAATTATTGATGAATACGATGACAAAGAAAGTAATCTTATTCAAATATTACATAGAGTTCAAGGTATTTATGGTTTTCTTCCTTTAAATATTCAAAAATTTATTTCAGAGAAGATCGATATTCCTTTATCAAGAGTATCTGGTGTAATTTCTTTTTATTCTTTTTTCTCTACGAAGCCGAGAGGTAAAAATATAATTAGAATTTGTCTGGGAACTGCTTGTTACGTTAGAGGCGGAGAAAAAATTGTTGATAAGCTAAAAGAAGTGTTAAAAGTGGGCGTTGGAGAGACTACTCCAGATAGAAAATTTTCGTTTGAAGTTATGAGATGTATTGGTGCATGTGGATTAGCACCTGCGATTATGGTAAACGATAAAGTTTATGAACAGGTAACGCCAGAAAAAGTAGAAAATATTCTAAACAAATACTAATTCTTGTAAGGAGAAAATAATGAAAGATATTTTTGTAAAAACAAAAGATGATTTGGATAAAATAAAAGAAAATTATGATAAAAATATTAAAAAATATAAATATATCGTAAATGTTTGTGCTGGGGCAGGTTGTGTTTCTGCTGATTGTATGGAAGTTAAAGATAAACTTTCTCATTGTATAGAAAAAGCTGGACTTTCTGATAAAGTTAAATTAAATCAAACAGGTTGTATCGGTCCTTGCTTTTTAGGTCCAACTTTATTGATTTATCCAGAAGGAATATTCTACACAAAAGTAAAATCTGATGATGTTGAAGGTATTGTTGCTCAACATTTACTATCTGGAAAAATTGTAGAAAAAAAATGCTATTATGATGAATCAAAAGAAAGATTTATTCCTAAAATAGATGATATAGATTTTTTTAAGTTTCAGAAAAAAATAGTTTTGAAAAACTGTGGTATAATTGATTATGATTCTGTTGATGAATATATTGCAAATGATGGTTATTATGCGATTGCAAAAGCATTATCTAACATGAGCCCAGATGATGTAATAAATGAAATGAAAAAATCTGGTCTTAGAGGTCGTGGTGGCGGTGGATTCCCAACTGGTACAAAATGGGACCTTGGTAGAAAATCACCTGGAGACCAAAAATATATGATTTGTAATGCAGACGAGGGAGACCCTGGTGCTTTTATGGATAGAAGCCTTTTAGAAGGTGATCCGCATTGTGTAATTGAAGGTATGATGATTGGTGGTTATGCAATTGGTGCATCTAAAGGTGTTGTTTACGTTAGAGCAGAATACCCTCTTGCTGTTGAAAGACTTCAAGCAGCTATTATAAACGCACGAAAAAAAGGAATATTAGGTAAAAATATTTTTAGTTCAAATTTTGATTTTGATATAGAAATTAGAATTGGTGCAGGTGCATTTGTTTGTGGTGAAGAAACAGCTTTACTTCAATCTGTTGAAGGAAAAAGAGGAGAACCTAAACAAAAACCTCCTTTCCCTGCACAAAAAGGTCTTTTTGATAAACCAACTATAATTAACAATGTTGAAACATTCGGAAGCATTCCATCTATTATATTAAATGGAGGAGAATGGTTTTCTAACATTGGTATAAAAACAAGTACTGGTACAAAAGTTTTTGCTTTGGCAGGGGACATTAATAACACTGGTATAGTAGAAGTCCCAATGGGTATAAGTTTAAGAGAAATAATTTACGATGTTGGTGGTGGTGTAAGAAATAACGAAAAATTTAAGGCTGCCCAAACTGGTGGTCCTTCTGGTGGTTGTATCACACACGAATATTTAAATACTCCAGTTGACTATGACTCATTAACCAAACTTGGTACTATTATGGGGTCTGGTGGTCTTATTGTAATGGATGATAATAAATGTATGGTGGATGTTGCAAGATTCTTTATGGAATTTGTTCAAGACGAATCTTGTGGTAAATGCGTTCCTTGTAGACTCGGTACAAAAAGAATGCTTGAAACACTCGAAAAAATTACAAAAGGTGAAGGTGAACCAGGAGACATTGAATTTTTGGAAGAACTTGGAAGTACAATAAAAGATTCTGCTTTGTGTGGACTTGGACAAACTGCTCCAAACCCTGTTTTAAGCACAATTAGATATTTTAGAGATGAATATGATGCTCATGTTAAAGATAAAAAATGTCCTGCTGGGGTTTGTAAATCTCTATTGAGCTACCATATTTCTCCAGAAAAATGTGTTGGTTGTACGGCTTGTGCTTTGGTATGCCCTGTTGGCTGTATTAGTGGTGCAAAAAAACAACTCCATACAATAGACCAATCAAAATGTATAAAATGTGATAATTGCTATCAAAAATGTAAGTTTGATGCAATAATAAAGAAATAAATTACTATAATGAGTAAAGGAGAGTGTTTTTATGGTTTCTTTAAATATTAACAATAGAACAGTTTCAGTTCAAGAAGGAACAACAATTCTTGATGCTGCAAGATTAAATAATATAAAAATCCCAACATTTTGCTATCTTGAGAATATTCAAAAAATGGGGTCTTGTAGACTCTGTGTTGTAGAAGTAGAAGGACAAAGAAATCTTATGGCTTCATGTATGGTTGAAGTTAAAGAAGGAATGAAAGTTTTTACGAACACAGAAAGAGTTAGAAATGCAAGAAAAATGATTTATAAACTAATACTATCTGACCATCCAAAAGATTGTTTGAAATGTGTTAGAAATCAAAAATGTGAACTTCAACAACTTGAAGAAATGATTCAACTTGATGAAAGAGAAATTATTGGCGAAAAATCAAAGACAGTAATAGATAAAGGTAACCCATCTGTTTTTAGAGACAATGCAAAATGCGTTTTGTGTCGTAGATGTGTTACTGCCTGCAATGATATTCAAAGTGTTGGAATAATTAATATTCAAAATAGAGGTTTTAAATCAAATGTTGGAACAACTGCTGGTTTACCTTTAAACGAAATTTCTTGTACTTACTGTGGTCAATGTACAGTTGTTTGTCCTGTTGGTGCGTTAAATGAAGTTGATGCAATTAGCAAAGTATGGAAAGCCTTAGCCGATAAGAAAAAAAGAGTTATAATCCAAACTGCTCCTGCTGTAAGAGTTGCTCTTGGTGAAGAATTTGGCTATGAACCTGGTACTATTGTTACTGGTAAAATGGTAGCTGCTATGAAACATTTAGGATTTCATGATATTTTTGATACAAACTTTGCAGCGGATTTGACAATTATAGAAGAAGGAAACGAATTTTTAGGTAGAGTAAGAAAACTCTTATCTGGCAATAAACCAAGTTTTCCTATGATTACAAGTTGTAGTCCAGGTTGGATTAAATATGTAGAACATTATTTTCCAGATCAATTACAACATCTTTCAAGCTGTAAGTCACCTCACATGATGTTGGGTGCTTTAGCAAAAACTTATTATGCAGAAAAAATTGGTGTTAAACCAGAAGATATTTTTGTTGTGTCTGTAATGCCTTGTACTGCAAAAAAATTTGAAGTTACAAGAGATGAAATGTTTATTGATGGTCAACCAAATGTTGATGCTGTTTTAACAACAAGAGAATTCGCAAGAATGATTAAAGAAGCAGGTATTGACTTTACAAGCCTTCCAGATGAACAATTTGATAATCCTTTGGGGCTTTCTACTGGTGCAGCCGATATTTTTGGTGTTACAGGTGGTGTAATGGAAGCTGCTATTAGAACTGTTTATGAAATTATTACAGGTAGAGAAGTACCTTTTGAAGGACTTCATGTTACACCGATCGAAGGACTTGACAGGATTAAAACTGCTGATCTCAAATTTGAAAATGTTTTACCTGAGTGGAAAGAACTCGAAGGTTTTGTACTAAAAGTTGCTGTAACAAGTGGATTAGCTGGTGCAAAAATTCTTATGGACGAAATCGCAGCTGGTAAATCTCAATATCATTTTATAGAAGTTATGGGCTGTCCTGGCGGCTGTATAACTGGTGGAGGACAACCACGTCCTGTAAATAATGAAATTAGAATTAAAAGAATGGAAGCTATTTATAGGGAAGACGATAATAAACCTATAAGAAAATCTCACGAAAACCCATTCGTTCAAAAACTTTACGAAGATTTCCTTGGTCAACCAAATGGCGAAAAATCACATAGACTTTTACATACTCACTATGTAAAACGAAAAAAATATTAATTTTTAGTATTTCTTTTAAGAAAAAGAAAAGACCTGTCAGGTTTTTAAAACCTGACAGGTCTATATTTCTAATTCAGTGTGATTCTGTGAAATTCTGTGGCTAAAACTTTCTTTCTCCGTGTTAAAATTTCCCCATTAATTTGATAAAAATTAAAATCGAGTAATTTTGTTAGTAGAAGTCCACTTGTTTCCTAGAAATTTTTCGGTTAAATATTGCCTCTATATCAACCCAACAAATACAAATTGCCATTGATTTTTGGAGTTTTTGTTTAATACTGTCAAAAAATCACATTCTACATCGTTTTCTTGAATGGATACTTTGCTATTCCCATAAAAATAAGCGAAATCGTAGTTTTTTGAAATATCATAATTAATAATTGAAGATGATATTTTTAATAAAGAAAATTCTTTTATAAAATCAGTTTTACTAATTGTAGTAAAATCACCACTTTTACAAAACCTTATATGATTAGAAAATAAATCTATACTCAAAATACCTTCACCATTAAAAACTCTATTAAAAATTTCAAATAGTTTTACTCTTTCTTCTTTAATATCAATTGTATTATCAAACAAATTGTTAGGTTCTAAAAAATCTAATCTAAATTCGTCCTCAAAATACTCTGGTTCAAGATGAAAAAAACCAGCATCAAAAACAACTTTAAATTCAGCATCGTTTATTTTTTTCCATATAGAAATATAGTCACCATACCCAGTATTAACCCCATCAAAAAACTCGTAAGGACCTGTCGTAAAACCCATATCATTTGAGGAAGATAAAAAAGCATAAGCTGGATACCAAAAAAGTTGTCCATTTATTTGATTAATCGAACTATACCATTCTTTTGTATTAACAAGATTATTATCTTTAAAACTTTTTGCATCGGGAGAAAGAAAACTAATAAAACCTTTGTTAATTCCATTTTTTTTCACATTCTCCAAAAATGCCTTTTCTAAATCTATAAGCGATTTTAAATCATTCATTATCATTATCCTTTTTTTAATAGAATCCTTTGCTTTTTAATATATTATTGCCAAAAAGACAATTGATATTTTGATAATTTTTATTCAAAATTCTACTATTGACTTCTTAGTGATTTTTAATTAAAATTAGACAAGGAACATTAAAATATGAATAATTTTCTAATCAAAATGATTATAATATTTACATTTAGTTTCTTAATATCTTGTTCAAAAAAAGATGACAAAATATTAGCTTTTGAAGCAGTCCAAAACAATAATTTAAAAGAATTATCTGCACTGTTTGAAAAAAATATTGATGCAAATATTAAAGATGAAAAAGAAAAAAGTATTTTAATGTATGCGATTGAAAATTCAAATCCTAAAATAGTATTGTATTTAATAAAAAGAGGTGCAGATGTTAATTATTTGCAACCATATTTATTAGAAACAAAAGAAGTCATATATATAAATACACCTCTTTCGCTTGCAATAAGCTGTAATAATCCAGAAATTGTTAAAATATTGTGTGAAAATGGTGCAGATTTATCAAAATCATTTAATTCGGTAGAATTTAATCTAAAAGAGTTGAATGCTATTACTTATATTGTAGCAAAGATATTGAGAGAAAATTCTGATTATTTTCTTATTGATTATGAGGATAATCCAATCATCGAATATTACAATCTTATTTTAATATTTAAATATATTTTTTTGGTAGACGAAAAAAATATTGCCCCTCAATTAAAAGACTATAAAAAACAATTTGAAATGTTTAATTATACGAGTGAATTTCTCTATTATATGATACAAAACGATATTAAAGGCTTTAAGGAATATTTTAAAGATGAGATTAATAATAAGTATGGTGGATGGAGAAAGGATAATTCTTTCTATAATGGATTTATAGGAGCAATTTTAGCAGATTCTAATGATATTGTGCAGTATATAATTGAAGAAAATGTAATAGACTATGATGTTATAAAAGCTATTTATAATGAATTACAAAAGAAACAATATGATAACATAAGAAATAACACTTTTTATCTATTAAAAAATCATATTGAAAAAAAATATTAGAGTTTTAGTTAATAATTTATTTATAATATTAAATTAAAATGTATGATAAGCCATATTTAGTGATTTTACACCTCAAATATATATTCTACCTAAAAGATGTGGAAAAAAGTCATTATTTATCATTTATTTAAAAAAAATTATTATTTTTTGTAAAAATCTATGGTAAAAGTTACATCTGTGAGTTATAATGGTTATATACTGAAATGTTTAAAATTTGTCATTTAAAGCAAACAATTATTATGATAAATTTTTTATAAAGGTATAGATTAAAAAAATATTTTAGATATATAAATAATGACAATTTGTATAATTGCCATTATAAAAAATTAAGTGTTACTTACATTTGTATATTTTATACTGTTGAAATTATAGCCATTAGAAAGGAAAATTTATGGTTAAATTTACTGATTTTAATTTTAAACTCATGGTATTACAAGAATTAATGTATAACAAAGAATCTTTGATTCCTCAATTTGATGTGTATGATTTTGCTGAAAGTCATACAAAAAGAAAAATAAATATTGAAAAAGAAGGATATAAAATTATTCCTGAAGTAGAAAAATATTTCCAAGATATTGATATTCCAAAGGAAATGTTAGAAAGTATTAAAGAATTATCTCAAGACGGCGGAGATGATATATATATTCACTTATGTCCTTTTTGGGATGGTGAAGATGATTTATTTAACATAAAATCAGTAGATGATTGTTCTTTATTGCCAAATCTAAAAAAAGTAACTATTTTTTATGATAAAGACGAAAGTATAATTGATAAATTTAAGTCTAAAGGAATAGATGCTAGTTTTGTTTAATAGATAAAAAATTAAAAAATGATATTTTGATTTACATAAACATTTCTAAAAGGTCAATTAGAATAAGGGGTTTACACCCTCTGTTATTACTTGGTTTCTAAAGAATGGGATTTTTAACACTAAGAACGCAAAGGAAACTCGAGGTTTCACGAAGATTTAATTAAAAAAAAGTATTTTCTTCGTGAACTTTGTGTTTAATTTTTCCTTATAATTAAAAAAGGGAATTTGTCAGGACTTAGCCCCTTGTTTTCAAGAGTTAGAGGAAAAATTTATTTACCATTTAGAATTCGTTAAGTTTATATAAAATTTGAAATAAGATTTTGACTATTAGAATTTTAGGAGGATTTATGTTAACTAACTCTGTTATGATAAACTATCATGAAAAAGATTATTCTAATAATTTTATGGAATATGCGAGAGCCGTATCTAAATATTGTAGAATTCCTGATACTTGTACTAAGGAAAAGGCTAAGTATAAATTTGATTTTGATAAAAAAGAATTAATTGAAAATAAATTGATAAGTGGTGATGATATTCCTGAGACTCTTAACTTTGAAATTTCTTATGAGAAAATAATTTCTGATCCAAAGAATTGTTGGATTGTAATGATACATGGTTTTGGTGGGGATTCTAGTTCGTGGTCATATCAAATATCTAAATTATTAAAAAATAATTTTAATGTTTTAATATTAGATTTATATGGGCATGGTAATTCAAATTTTA
>Ga0154417_1108_pt1 | contig 29758 bp, 26 predicted proteins | sample RifGroC1_FD_115921 | JGI IMG/M metagenome (GOLD analysis project Ga0154417, IMG submission 115921) | Spirochaetes bacterium GWC1_27_15 | reverse complement strand
AAAAATGTCAGAAGTTGCTCTAATTATTTCCATAAGTAAAATATAGCAAAAAACTTGAAGAAAATCAAATAAAAAAATAAATAAAGGATATAACAACTAATTCAAAAGAAAAATCAACCCATCTGCTAAAGTGTTTTTCCACAAGCCCCAGCTGTGACCTTCGTTGTATAATTTAAAGTCTATTTTTTTAAAATTTGGGTTTTGTTTTAAAGCATCATAAAATTCGATATTGCCATTCGTAAAGTCAAAAAAGCCAGCGATCTTTTTTTCATATCTTCCACAAACCAAATACCAATCAATATCAAATGGTACATTTTTTATTTCACGAATAAATGGTATGCCTTTATAAATTTTACCTCTATAAAGAAAATTATTTAATTTTGTTAATGGAAATGCTCCAGAATGACTCAAAATTCCACCAAAAATATCTAAATTTTTGTAAACAATATAAGAAGAAACAAATCCACCAAGAGAATCACCTATTATTACCCTACCCTTTTTATCATTTCTCACATTAAAACTTTTTTCTACAAAAACAATCATTTCTTTAACAAAAAAATTAACATAGCCATCGTTGTAAATATAATCATCCACTCTTGTTTTTGGTTCAACAAACACGGCGACAACTGGCTCTGTTTTTTTCTGGAAAATTAAGTTATCCAAAGTTATAGTCGCATTCCCAAGTTTAATATATTCATTCCCATCCTGAAAATATAAAACTCTATATTTTTGATTTGGATCATAATTATAAGGTAAATAAACCTGAATCATCCTTTTTTCATTCAAAATTGTACTATCAATAAAGTATTTATGTATTTTACCATTAGGAACATCATTTTTTATAATAGAATATTCATTTTCTTTATAATCAGGCATTTTAAAATAAGAATTTTCGCCAAATCCACCGCCAACTTTTTTGTCGTTTAGCGGGTCTAAAATCCATTTATTATCAACCACTAATTTATAATCAAATCGTGCATCTTTTTCAAATTCTTGCTCAAGATAAAACAAATTAGTCTTTGTAACTCTTTTTAGAGGAATCTTTTTAATCCAATTTGTCATATCACCACAAATATAAACACTTTTTGCATTGCCATAATAAACAAAAATAACTTTTTCTTCTTGTATAATTGGAAACTCAACAGTGCTTTTTAATCGTACAAATTCTTTTTGTAAAAAAGCATTCTTATCGGTAACTTTATTTAACTCATTAATAAATTGATTAAACATAAAATATCCTTCTTGTGAATATATAGAGGAAGAATTTAATAAAAAAAATATTAATAAAAAAATAGTCTTATACATTTATTTCTCTTTTCTAATTTTTATAGATTATAGCAAAGATTTTTAGTTTTGTCAAAAAATCTTAAAAATAGATTTTTTCTTAAATTTGGTAAGAAATAAAGGATTTTATCTAAATTATTATTATCGTATATTTACTTTATAATATTATAGTTATGATAGAATTTAAAAATAAGGTACGATTTATGCTATATTCTCCTTATTAAACAATGTTAAATATTTTTTAGGAGTTAAAAAGATGGGCAGAAAAAAAATTCAAAGTTTTCTTTTCACAAGTATTTCGATGATTTTTTTATTTGTTCTTATAAGTATTAGTTCTGGATGTTCTGGAGCAGACTTATTTGTTCAAATAATAGAAAAAAACAATAGTTCTTTTTTAAAATCTTTATCTTATCAAGTTGATGGAGTTTCTATCTCTGTTGATTTGACAAAAGACACACTTGAATATGATACTGTTGAGATTCCAGACAGTGTTACAACAATCAATGTAAAAGCAATACCAGAAAGTTTAAAAGCAAAAATTGCAATTAATAATGAAGAAGTTTCTTCTGATGTTTTTAAAACTGTAACAATGACAAATGGTGGGCTAATCATTCCATCAATAACAATAACTGTTACACCAGAAGTTGGGTTAGAAAGAAATTACACACTCAAAATAGTTAGAAAGACAACGACTACTACATCAACTACTATTCCAACAACAACGACTACTACAAATTACACTACAAGCACAAGTTCTTCTACTACAACATCTTCATCTACTACGACAACTAGCTCAACAACAACTACAAGTTCTACTACTACAACATCAACAACGACTACAACTATTCCATTTGATGGAATAAAACTTCACTTAAAAAAACCAACTGCATGGACTGGTGCAAATGTATATGCGTGGAAAGGTGTTAGCCCAACAGAAACAAAATTCTTTGGTATTTGGCCTGGTAAAGCAATGACAGCAGAAGGTAATGAATGGTATGGAGCATCAATAGCAAATGAAAGTACTGCAAGCATAGTATTTAATGGAAATGGAACAGACGCACAAAAAACTATTGACCTTTCAATAACTGCTAAAGGAGAATACTGGTATTACACAGATAGTAAATGGTACACATACAATCCAGAAGGTTTAGCAGTATCCGCAAGTCCAGAAACAACATCTTTTTCTACTGCAACTTTAGAAGTTACTCTAAAAGTTGGGGGTGAAAGTGTTACAACTGGTAAATATACTTTAGATGGCTCTGACCCTGCAAATGGTACAACTTATACAAATGGTACAAAAATCGTTATAGGTAGTGATATGAATATAAATGATGTAAAAACTTTAAAACTTTATGCGAATGGCTCTAAAGTTGTAACAAATAGTTATACATACACTAAAATAAAAAATGAAAACCCAACAGGCACAATGAAACTCGGTGCTTTATATACTTCATCACAAACCATTTTTAGAATCTGGTCACCAGATAGTTCTAATGTTGTGGTTAATGTAAATGCTCAAGATTATAATTGTACAAAAATTGCTGATTTTGAAGGATATACAAACATTTATGAAGCAAGAGTAGCAGGAGACCTCAAATTAAAAGAATATCAATTTAAAATAAACGGAAAAGCAGTAAGAGACCCTTATGGACTTATGATAAAAGCAGGAACAAATGTAAACATAGTAATGGATATGACTTCTATTAGTCCAGATGGCGGATGGGTAGCAAGACCAACATTAACTAATAGAGAAGATGCTATTATTTACGAAGTTCATGTTAGAGACTTTACAATTGACTCTAACTCTGGCGTGTCTACTGCAAAAAAAGGTAAGTTTATGGGTATGGTTGAAACTGGCACAACTTATGGTAGTGTAAAAACAGGTATTGACCACTTAAAAGAACTTGGAATAACACATGTTCAAATATTACCTATGTATGATTTTGGAACTGGTATGTATAACTGGGGATATGACCCTGTAAATTATAATATTCCAGAAGACCAATACTCTATGACACCAAGCGATTACGAAAACAGAGTAAAAGAAGTTAAAAATATGATTAACGAATATCATAAAAACGGTATTAGAGTTGTAATGGATGTTGTTTACAATCATACTCTTGCTAACGAAATGTTTCAAGATATAACAACTAAATACTATGATGGTCAAAATCTTTCTGGTTGTGGAAACTCTGTTGATAGTGGAAATCCAATGGTTAGTAGATTTATCCAAGATTCTTTAAACTTTTGGGTTAAAGAATACCAAATCGACGGATTTAGATTTGACTTAATAGGTATTTTCCATTACACAGAAGTAAATAAATGGGGCGAATCAGTAAATGCAAACAATCCAGATGCTAATATCTTAATGTACGGTGAACCATGGAATGGTTATGCAACAGATAAATATGAGTCTCAAAAAGTTAGAATGGGTAAAGTACCAGCAATGACTTCTGGTCATATTGGTGTATTCAACGGAAAATATAGAGAAGACATCAAAGGCGATAATGATGGTGTTAAAAAAGCGTATATGTTTAATGATACAATTTCTTGGAGCGGTGCTATCGCAGTTGGAATGAGAGGCTCATTAACAGCAGCAAAATCTACAAGTATATTGGCTAATGATTGGGATAGTATGTTTGCTTACGACCCAGAACAATCAATTAACTATATCTCTGCACATGACAACTACTGTTTATGGGACAAAATTATTCACGCTGGAGCAACAGGTGGTGGAACAGGTTATGCAGGAAGAGTTAATAGATTTGGTATGGGAATGGTATTAACCTCTCAAGGTATTCCTTTTATCCATGCTGGTGATGAAATGTTAAGAACTAAAGCAACAGATGGGGTTTGGACTTATGCACACAATAGCTACAATGCTCCAGACACATACAATATGATAAGATGGAATTGGAAATCTGATAATGCTGGAATGTTTAATTACTACAAAGACCTAATTACATTAAGAAAAAATCACCCTGGACTTAGATTAACAAGTTGGGATGAAATCAAAAATAGAATGAAAACAGAGATGAAAGGTGCTGCAACTGGTATAAATGTAGATAATAATTCTACTCTTCCTGATAGAGTTGTAGTTTCATACCTTGATGAAGATAACAATGTTGGAAATGGTTACGAATTAGCAGTAGTTTATAACCCAGGTTCTAACTTTGATATATCATTACCATCTGGTACATGGAATAAAATCTTTGATGCTAATGGATTAGTAAACAAAACAGATAAAACTTGTGAAGGCACAGCAATAACAGTTTTTACAAAACAATAAATAAGATTTTATTAGTTTTCTAATAATAAAAAGCGGCTCAATTGTTAATTGAGTCGCTTTTTTTATTTTACAGTAAAAAATTTTTACTTTCTCTGAGATTAAATTATATACTTAACTCCAAATTTGGACATAAAAATGACTTCATTAAGTGTAATCCATATTATCTTTTTATTTTTGAATTGTAAATATTGAAGAAAAAATAATTTGAGTAAAAACCAGCATAATCCGTGTCAATCTGTAAAATCTGTGCTAATCCGTGTTATTTCTAAATTGTAAATATTAAAAAAATAGTATTTGACTAAAAATTAGCATAATCCGTGTCAATCTGCAAAATCTGTGCTAATCTGTGTTATAAAAACGAAATGGAGAAGCAGGATCTTCTCCATTTACATCGAATGATAAATCCTTGGGAGGGTAATTAATTCACCATTCTACATTATAATATTCGGATTATTTTGCATTATCTTTAGTAATTTATTAAAATTTTTTATGTAGAAACTTGATAATTCTACCATAGAACTATAAAGATTTTTTGTCTTAATCCATGCTGATTTTTTCTCGTCACTACTGTATTGAATATTTTCTGCAATCGAAATTAATACATCCTGTGCTGACGAAGAAATTACTCTTGCAACCTCTTCTCTTTCTACATCAGAAAAAAGATTTGCCTCTTCTTTTTCTACAATTTTAATGTTTTCTGATTTTATATTACCTTGATCATCGATTAAATTTACTATTTTTAAACAAATTGATTTAATTTCTTGAGATTTATTCATAAATTTTTTGATTTTTTGTAATAAATCATCCCAATTTATATGATTTTTATCATTTGTAAGTTTTTTTAGTTCTTTCAAAAAATCTGTCTTCGTACCTTCAATTGTTATTTTATCAAGTTTTAAAATATTCGTACCCTGAATCAACGCTCCCCCCATATCTGGTTGGTAAACTTTTGCGTTTGTCAAAGGCACTTCTCTATCAAACCACTTTTTAAATAAAACCATTTTAGGATCAGAAAAAACCTTTCCATTTGTAGAATCAATCTGAGTTAAATTAACATGCGTCAAATACCTATAAGAATGATCCTCAGCAGTAGAAAAATAATTACTAAAAGTTAAAAAGTTTGTTTCAAAAAAAGCACCTCTAAAATGAGTGTTTCTATTTGGAAACGATAAATCAAGACCGATTAAAATTATATTTTTTGCACCAATTGTTCTTGCTGTATCAAATGCAGTTGTTGCAACAGAGCCACCAGCAAGCAAATTTCCTCTATCAACATTTTTCTCAAAATATTTTACAATCGGAAAAATAGTATTTGGCACAAAATACCGTTCTGGATTTGCAACCTGAAAAATTTTATAATAAACAGAAGCATCGGTAACAATAATTGAGTCAGTTATATTCTCATTTTCTAAGAATTTATAATTCCAGTATTGGGGGTCTATTGTTGCAATAATATCTGGCTTTATATTATGTTTTTTTAACAATTTATAAACTGTGTCAACTGCGATTAAAACCGCCCTATCTTTGGATTCTTTTAAAAAATCAATTGATCTTTCGAGATTTGGACCGCCTGCGATTATTATTGCTGTTGTATCTTTACCAATGTTATTTAGTTTATTTAATTTATTCGTTTTCAAAAAGTATGGAAGGCTATTTATAAAATTTTTTGTCCATAATTTTTGAAATCTACTAAAAGTGGCTGTATTCATATCTTTTCTATCAAGGACATAGCCAATATAATTTTGTACTTGTTTGTAATATTCCTGTTTTTGGACAAAAGAAGGTCTATGATAGTAGTACCTAATTTTTTTAGTTGGAATTGTTTGTATAAAACTGCCAATCAATTCTTTTTCTGCCTCCAAAAAAAATTTGACATTTTCATCTTTTAATAACTCTGTCCAATCAAAATATTTTAATGAAGTCAAAAATATTTTTATATCAGCCTCGATATAGATTAAATAAGGTTTAATTTTTGACTGATTTTTTTTAATTATTTTTTCGTACAAAAGATGTATTATATACCCAAGCCCTGTCCCAAAAACTATTATTGCATCAAGTTCTTCTTTATCAGCCAAAAGAATATTTACAATCCGTTCTGCTTCTTTAATCGGGTCATATTTGGAATGAAGATATATATTATTTAGTTTTAATGTAAGGTTATCATCCTTTGTTTTTTCAACATTATATAACGAATTTTCAAATTGTCCATATAGTGGTTTTAAAGCCTTTTCTGTCTCAAGGTTTTTTGTTAAAATATCCATAAGTTAAATCCATTCTGATTATATTTTTAGAATAATTCTTAATATTTTATTTATAAAAAGTAAATTATATTTTATATTTTTTTATATAAAAAAATATAATAATTGAAATAAATTTAAATTAATATTATATTCTCTAAATATATACTTAAACGCTTATAAAAGGTCAATAAATAATAGAATTGACATTATTTGTAATTTGTTTGATACGAATGAATTAATAAAGATAAGCGTTTAAGGTATAGAGACAATTTGGACAATTGTCAGTATAACACAGATTAAATGAGGAATTTTATGCAAACTACTTTTAACGATTTAGTAGATATGGTTAGAGATTTATCTTTATCCGAAAAAGTCGAAATTAAAACAGTTTTAGAAAAAGAAATTATTGAAGAAAAAAGAAACAAAATACATAAAAATTATCTTAAAGCAAAAAAAGAATTTAAAGAAAACAAACTTGAATTCTCAAATGACATTAATAAACTAAAAAAAATGATATAACAATTTCTGTATCAAGGTTTTTTGTTAAAATATCCATAAGTTTAAATCCATTTTGATTATATTTTTAGAATAATTCTTAATATTTTATTTCAAATAAAGAACAATTTCCATACCTTTTGTAAGAGTCGTTCCATCTTCTGGTGATTGTTTGTAGACAAGTCCAGCCCCATTAATTTTAACTTTAACATTTAGGTTAGAAAAAATACTTTCAGCATCACCTCCTGAAAGACCAATTAAGTCTGGCATAATTTCTGGTAATTTGGAGAGTTTTTTAAATTGTTTTGAAATAGAAACATCTTTTTGTTTAACAGTAATTTGATTTTCACTACCAAAATCCACATAACCAGTAAGTCTTGTTATAAAATTATTTAGTAAGTTAGAACCTATGATTCCACCCCATCTAACCCTACCCTCTTCATCATGATAAACATTGTGGAATACTACATAAGCAATATATCGTGGGTTTTCTGCAGGAAAAACTGTTATTAATGAAGACGTTACCTCTTTATCAGAATACTTATTAGTTTTTGGATCAAAAATTTCTGCTGTCCCTGATTTTGCAGCAAAATTAATACCTTCTATTTTAAGCCTTCTTGCACTACCGCCGATTTCGTCTGTAGCACTCTCCATTGCTTTAATTATATCTTTAGAAACACCTTTTCTCAAAACTCGCCTAATTTCTGTTCGGCTAAATTCTTTTATGATCTTTTTATTATCATCAAAAATATTTTTTACAATAAAAGGATCAATCATCACTCCATCATTTACAAAAGTTGTAGCAGCTCGTACCATCTGCATAGCATTTACACTTATTTCTTGCCCAATAGGGACTGCAAGCATAGACCTATCAGTCCACTTAGAAATATCTCTAAACAATCCAGACTGCTCGCCTGTCAAAAGTAAAGAAGAAGTTTCTCCAAACCCAAAAGTTTTCAAGTAGCCATACAATACTTTACCTTCAATCCTATTTGCGGCTTGCAATGTAGCATCATTACAAGAATATTTAAAAATGCCTGCTATATTTTGCGGTCCGTGTATTCCTGTACATTTAACTTTTAAATTACCTTTATGATACACTCCATCACAGACAAAAAAATCATTTTTTGTTATTGCATTATAATCAAGAAGTGATGCAATTGTAAAAATTTTAAATACAGAGCCGGGTTCGTACTGATTAAAAATCGCAGTATTTCTAAAATTTTTTTGATTATAGTTTGAATAAAAATTAGGATCAAAGTCTGGATAATTTGCCATAGCAAGTATTTCTCCAGTCTTTCCATCAACAAAAATTAAACTCCCTGATTCTGCTTTTTCACTTATAACAGCATTTCTTATAGAATATTCTGCAAAGCCTTGAATGTTAGCATCAATTGTTAGAGTTAGGTTGAATGCTTCTTGCTCTATGTCTGGCCTATTTTCTCTATTTAAATTTTGGATTAAATAAGAATCAAGGGCTTTTTCAATGCCTTCAACACCTCGATTATCAATATCACAAAAACCAAGTATTTGAGATGCAAGATTTTTATTTGGATAGAATCTTTTGTATTCTTTTTTTAGATAAACACCTTTTATTTTTTCTTTTACTATTCTTTCGGCTTGATTTGGATTTATTTGTCTTTTAATCCAAATAAAATTTTTTTTAGATTGAAGTTTTTCGAGTATAGTTTTTTCTTTTATGTTTAAAATAGAAGATAATTTAGCAGCAATCTCTTTTTTTGCAGTCATTTCAAAAGGAAGAGCATAAATAGAGTCAAGTTCGTCACTTATAGCAAAAAGATGACCATTTCGGTCGAAAATATCACCTCTTTTTGCCATATATTCTTCTTTTTCAAAAATATTATAATCTTCTGAATCAATAAGCGAAAGATAAATAATTCTAACTATCACGGTAAGACTTATCAAACTTACAATTATTAAGACTATTCTTAATCTAATATTTACATTGTTCATTAAAAGATTCTCCATCTATCAAATGGGAATAATATCATAATTATTTGAAATTTAATAGATTTTATATCAACACAACCAAAATTTTTACTATCAAAACTTTCAGAGAAATTATCACCACTGAAAAATACTTGATTTTTCAAAATTTTTATTGGATTCATATTTTCAAGATAATAGTATTCTTTATATGGAATACTATTTATATATATAGTTCCTTTTTTTATTTCTACAACATTACCAGTAATTGCAATTGCTCTTTTTATATAATTTTTATTTTTATAAACAAATCCATAAATTTTATCTTTTTCAACTTTAAATAATGGATTTGTTAATATAATATCATTTTCCTTTAATGTTGGGTACATTGAGTTAGATTTTACTACTTTTATGCTTAAAATAATACAAAATAAAATAATAATACTTATTATTATGAATATTCTACTTAGTTTCATTTTTTGGCTGTTCGGCTATATTTTCTGTATTTGGAGTTTCTTTTTTCTCTTCTACAACATCATCTTCAATATATAGACTTTTTGAGCTCAATTTACCAAATGTCAGATAATAATGAAAAGCCGAAGTAAAACTAAAAGCTGCTGCTATTGCCTTTATAACCTGCACACTCTCAAATTTTCTTTTTTCACCCAATTCTTTTTGAAATTTTAGTAAATCATCACCATTTTGTAACAATAATTTCTCTCCATTATAATCATTTATCAATTTTTGCAAAGATATTGAGAATCTTTTGAAAAAAATCGAAGCACGAGCTTTTATTTCATTAAATATCTGGGCTCTTTTTGATACAAGTAAAGTCATTTTTTGTTGTAATGCCAAAGGATTATTTGCATTGTCATTATTTACTTTTACAACCTGATCGACTAAAGAAAAATATTCTCTTGAAAAAGATGTTATTTCATTAAATTTAATATTAAGTTCCTCAAGTTCTTGTTTAACATCAATTCGTTTTCCACCTTCAGAACGAGCTGTAAGCCTAATTTGAGAAGTTGTCAATATAAAAGAGTATTCTTCATCAAATTCTTTAAATAAATAGTAAAATTGGAGCATTTTTTCATTTTTTTGAAGATTTTTAGCTTTATTATCACTATTTACTTTAGATGGAATCTTTTCTATCACACCATCGATTATTTGTAACCCTTTTTGAATATATTTTGGAATTTTATCCATTTCCTTTTTTTCTACCGAGTCTTCAAAAATTTTTTTTCTTTCTTCTTTTTCTTTTTCAATCTGTGCTAAATAGAATTTTTTTTCATCAATCATTTGCCTAGCAAAAACTCCAAATTCTTCCTCTGAGGTAATGCCAGCCTTTTCATACATAAGCCCATATTCATAAGGAATTTTATTACCACGATTATAGTTTAAGATTATATGAATATTTGGAAAATAATAGCCCATAAGAGTATCTACAAATTTATTTAACTTTGGCTTTGGTATCAATGGCTCTCTTTTTGTAAATTCTTGATAGACTAACATTGCCTTCCACATTACTTCTTTTATAGTCTCCCAATAAGGATGCAAAATTAAAATTTCTTTATAAAAAAGATTCAAATCATCTACAATCTCAGGGCATATAATATTGTTAAATCTTTTAAAAGAATTTTGTATTCTTGTTATGCTATTTATTTTATACAAATTGTAAATTCGCATTAATATTTCATAATTTGAAGCACCTGTTCTATTTATCATTTCATAAGATTCCCATTTTTTTTCGGCTTCCAAATTTAACACAAGTCCTGCGGCATAATTTAAAGATGACATAATTGTACCAAACTCATCTTGCATTCCAGTCGAAAATTTAGGAGTAAATTTATTTGATAAAGTAAAAATCCCTTGAAAAAGCCCATTGAAAAATACAGATAAATATCGTTTTGTCTTTTTTTCCTTGTGGTTATCAGCTCCTGTACCTCTCTTTTGTTTATTTTTATCCTCATAAACCTGCTTAGATTTGAGGTCGTCGTTCTTCCTCTTCATTTTTTCGTTCACAGTTTTTTGAACATCTTTATTAAAATGAGTAATCCTTTGTTTTTTTTTCTCTTCTTCAACGACTTGCCCGCCTTTTTCCACGAATTTATTAAACATATTACTTCGTGTATCTTTATCAAGCTCATCGATATTTAATTTCTTTTTAATATCATCAAAAGATGCCATAATTAGCCTCGTTTATTTAAAATTAATCTTCATTAATAAATTTAATACTATTTTCGGTATTTTGTAATATTTTTTTACATAAATTTTTAAGGAGAATGAAAATTGGTCTAAAAAGAAGTATAACATAGATCAATTGGATTGTCACGGATTAGTACAGATTAAATCGTGTAATTATAGGTAATAAGTATATTTAATTTTTATAATGGCAATTGTTCAAATTGTCATTAATTTATAGTCTATAATTTGTGACAAATCAAAAATTTTTTAATATAATTTTATTTTTTTAGAATAATAATGTTTTAAAGACTCTCAAAAGACACAAAGACACAGAGTAAAAAAATTTAAAAAAATCTCAAAAATATATTATCTCCGTGTTCTTTGTGCCTCTATGCAATATTTTTTCACTAAAATTAAAATTATTCTAATGATATTTTAGAAATATTTGGCATATATCGTACAAAATTTTATTTTTACATTTGTTCTTCTATAATTAACGAAGCTGCCCCTAAGATTCCTGCATCATTTAATAATTTTGCTGGAATTATTTTTAAGTCTTTAGTAAACATATACCATGCAACTTGATGGCAATAAAATTCTATCTTTTTGATAAAATAATCACCAGATGCAGCAACTCCGCCTCCAATAATTATTGCTTGAAGGTTTAAAAGATTCACTAATCCACCAAGCATTCTACCAAGATAACGAGCCGCACTATCAACAGCATCAACTGAATAAGGGTCTCCATTTTGTGCCCTATCAAAAATTAATTTTGCATTAATTTCTTTTGTTTCTACGTCGTTGTAGGTTTTTATATAACCTTTTTTTATACCATCTTTTATTCTTTTTATGATAGAAGTTGCAGAAGCATAAGCCTCAATACAACCCTTATTTCCACAAGAGCATTCTCTACCCTCAGCAACAACTATTATATGGCCAAGTTCACCAGCAAAACCGTCAGCACCTCTATAAACTTTGTTATTTAAGATAAGTCCACCACCTACACCAGTTCCAACAGTTACCATAAGAAAGTCAGAAAAATCTTTACCTGCACCAAAAATATGTTCACCGATAGCAGCACATGTCGCATCATTGTCTGCAATTACAGGAAGATTAAATTTATCTTTTAAAAAACTAACAAAAGGTGCATTTATTAAACCTGGAATATTTTCACAATTATATAAAATCCCCGTTTTTTTATTTACAAATCCGGGTGTTCCCATTCCAATACCTTTTATATTAATACCATTTTTTAACCATTTTTCTACTGGTTTTGCATATTCTTCAATAATTTCTTTCCAATCTGGCGTTTTTAGTGTTTGAATCTGGGTTTTTTCAACAATACTTCCATCAGATTTAACAAGCCCGATTTTTGCCGATGTACCACCGACATCAATTCCAACATAAAAGTCACTCATAAATTTCTCCTTTTGCTATAAAAAAATTAAGTTTTTGCCCTATTAATTAATACAATCCCTATTGGTATAAAAATAATCAAAGGAAGCCATGCACCAACAATCGGCGGGATTTTACCTGTCGAAGCAAGAACATCTAAAATAATTTGCATTACATAAACTAAAACCGCAAGTCCAACAGAAAAAAACAATGCTAAAATCATAACATTTGTCCTAGAAACCGTCGCAACCCCAATTGCAAATAATGCAACCATCAACAATGTAAAAGGAAATGAATACTTTTTGTAATAACCAGTAAGCTCTTTGTTATGTTCTATCTGCAATCTTTTCAAAAGTGCTATTCTTTCTTTTGTTTCTTCTATTGTCATATTTTCAACTTCGTATCTTGACTTTTTGAAAACAGTTGGCTTTTCTTCTATTTGTATTACTCTTTTTTGAAACTTCGTCTCACTTTTTAAATTACCCTCATTATCCCATTCCCTAATAACACCTGCATAAAAAAGCCAGCCTTTAGCAGTGTACAAAGCTTTTAGAGCATCAATTCTATAAATTACTTTATAATCATCATTTATTCTAAAAACAATAACATTTTGAATAGAACTATTATTAGCATAAAATTTACCAACATTCCAGAAAAAATTTTTTTCGCCTCTAATTGTTATGTTTTCATTATCAAGCTTTTCGGCATTACTTTTTTTTGTAACCCTTTCAAAGAAATCAAGCCTATACCTCTCAGTAGGTATTACAACATTAGAATCAATTAATATCATAGCACCAGAAAGCAAGACATTAAAAAGTATAATTGGAACAGTAAATTTCATCAAAGAAACGCCAATTGTATAAATAGCAACAAGTTCGTTATGCTGATAAAAAGTGCCTAATGTCATAGTTGTACCAAACATAACAGCTATAGGAATTGTAAAAGAAATAGATTTGGGCATAAAAAGAACAGTAATATAAACTATATTAAGAATTGAAGCAGAAGAATTCGTATAATCATTAATTTTTTGAAATAAATCTATAATTAAAAGAATTATTATAAATAAACCCTGAGCAAGCAAAAACCAATTTAAAAATTCTCTAAAAAGCATCCTATAAAGCGTTAAAGGAAAAAGAAATTTCTTAATTGGGAAATTTTTTGTATTTTTTTTCTTTGGAATATCTTCTATTACAACTTTATCTTTTTTAACAAAAAATTTTTTTCTCAATGATTTAGTAAACTCAATAATAAAAGTTATAATTTTAATAAAGAAATATTTTATTTTTTGTAGAATATTTATCATTCTTTTAACCTTTTTAATAGAAAATAAACACCTATTACCAGAAAAAAAGCATTAGTAAAAAAAATCGCTATAAATGGTGGCAAAAGCATTCTTATACCAAGAATTTGACCCGCATAATAAGAAAACCAGTAAATTGCACAAAGAAATAATCCAAGTATAAACCCAATAGATTTACCAGCCCTTTTTGAATAAATTCCAATAGGAGAAGCAAAAATTGTAAAAATAATACAAGCAATAGGCAAAGCAAATTTTCTATAAAGCTCTAAAAGATTGTAATTTAGTTGTCTATTTTGTGATTTATCTTGTTTTAAAGCATAAAGAGATGAAATATTAACCTCTGTCTTTTGTAGATTCTCAAAATAAGCAACATTTGAGATATTTCCTTTTAGAAACTGTTCAGTATCAAACAAGTAAGATTTTGTTTCATCAAGAACTGTAAAATACTGATAATCCTTGTTTTGTTTTTCCATTAAAAAATCTTTTCTGGTTTTTTTGACATCATTATAAATTTCCAAAGTAGTTTTTTCATTACCAGATGTCACAGAATCCTCTGCCACATCTTCTTGTAAAGAAATAAAATAAGAAATTGATTTAGAATAACCATAATTAAATTCACCTTGCCTATCTTTATTCTCAAATTGAATCATAGCAGAGTTCATTTTTATCTCAATAGCGTTTGGTCTATCTTTTGGAGGAGTAATTAAGGCTTTTTTTGTACAAATTATCCGTTTTTGATTATTTTCATCCTCATCTATTATTATAAGCCCATCAATGCTTGTATTTTGCACAATATCAGTAATTAGAGTCTTTCCATAATAATTTTTAACAGTTTTTGACTTAAAATCCAAAGTTGGTTTTAGATACATAATTTTCTTTTTAACATTATTCTGCTCTATCAAAGCAATAGGAAGCATTCTATCATTAATATAGAAGGCAATTAAAGTTATAAATATTCCACAAATAAAAATAGGGGCAAAAATTTGCATAATACTAAAGCCCAATGCTCTAAAAGCAACAATTTCATTATCTGACGAAAAACGCCCCATAGTCATAAGAGTTGCAAGTAAAACACCAAAAGGAAGACAAAATATCGTGTACATTGGTAAAGCAGTCAAAAGTAACATAAAAATCAAATCTAAAGGCACATCTTTCTCAAAAAGAGGCTTAATAAACAAAAGAATATGATTAATAATAAAAATAACAAAAAAGAACATAAAAGTTATAAAAAAAGTGGGTATAAATTCTTTTAGTACATATTTTGTTATTATTTTGAGTCTAAAATTTATTTTAAAGCGTTTTTTCGTCAAACTATTCATAGCTTACTAATATACTCTAATGAATATTTTTTGTCAAAATTATTTTCTTTTTTTACAATTTCTTAATTTGATACGAGTTAAAATAGAACTTTGACGCATAATGCAAGTTTAAAAAACGTTTTTTTTCATGAAAAATATTTTTATATATAATGATTGACTAATCAGTCAATTAATATTAAAATTGGATGAGAAAACTTTAAAGAGAGGATTTGTTTGTGAAAAGAAATTATATTTTATTTTTTGTATTATTTTTTGCAGTAAAAATATTTTCTGAAAATATTGATATTACTGCGGGCTTTGGACTTACAGCTTATGGTCTTCCAACCGTAAATATTAATAATTTAAAGGAATCATCTGGTGTTGTTCAATCAGATAAAGATTCAGTTTCATTATTCTTTGGGGCAGCGGGTACTATTCCTTTTACTTTTTGTTATCATTTTTCAAACAATTGGGGGATAGGTTTTTCATCGGAAGCAGGTTATAATTTTATGGCTGGACGCAATGTTTATCTTAAAAACGCACCTTCAGATTACGATCCTGTTGATTATACTTATATGTTTCACGCTTTTTTGGGTAATTTAAATTTTATGATAAAGTCGCCTAGGATAAAAAACTCATCCCTATTGATTGAATTGGGGATAATTTTAAGACCGACATTTTGGTTTGCTTATACTAAAGCGGGAAATAATGATAATAAATACAACACAATATCTCTATATATTGGAAATGAAAGAAAGGATTATAAAACTCTTTTATTTTTAGGACCAGCATTTTTTGTAGGGGGAGAAGTTTTATTAGGAAAGAATGCCAGTATAACTTTGGGAGCCAGATTAAGTACAGAATTTGCAAAATATGATATTGATTATACAATTAACAACATTAATTATAAACCTAACGAATTTTATATTATAATCAATATGGCTTTTGAATTGAGAATAGGTTACTATCATCAATTTAATTTAAAGAGGAGCGACTATGGCAGCCAGAAATTTGGAAACTAATGAACAAATGAGACATAAAACATTATCAAGAATAACAAACGCTTCTTTAAAAATTTTTGCCTGTTATGGTTTTCACGGAACATCGATGAAGCAGATAGCAAAAGAGGATAAGCTAAGCTATGGTCTTTTATATCATTATTTTCCGTCAAAAGAAAAAATATTTTTATATTTGGTAGACTTAGCTTTACAAAAGTCTTCAAAGATTATTATTGACGCTTTGGATATTGAAGGTTCTTCAAAGGAAAAGATTATAAGGTTATCTAAAATTCTTGTTGAAAATGCTTTTACTGGAGAATCCTTACTTTATCATTTAATAATTATGCAGGCAATGACTCAGTTAAAAGATAAACCAGAATTTCTTGAAAATATTATAAAAAATACTGAAAACATTATTAGAAAATTTTTGCCTATTATCATTGACGCTCAGGAAAAAGGAGAGGCTTTTAAAGAAGACCCTTTAATTTTATATAACGCATACTTCTCTTTTGTTCATGGGCTTGTTTTTTCAATGATGCATGGAGATGGAGAACAAATAAAAATCAATCCAGAGATTTTAAACCGCATTATTTTGATATAACTTTGAATAGGGATGAATAACGACTATAACCAAATTCTTGATTTAGTGGTAATTTTAAGTCTCTCAGGGAGGGCACTAAGGAAAAAGTTTTTGAGTTTGTAAAAAATCATAAAAATCTAATTGCTTTAATATCAATTAATTACATAATTTTAATCTGTGGCTTGCACTCTCTTAACGGGTGAATCAGCGACAATCTCAAAAATCTGTGTTATACAGAGTTAGAAAAAATAAAAAGTTAAAATTATATCTAATTTTAAGGGATCGGATTGAGAAAAAATTAAGCCCAATAACAGAAAATTAATTTGGCTATTTCTTTAAATGATATTATATTGTCTCAATTCTAAATAGAAGGAGAATTATAATAATGTCATTTAATATTAATGAATATCTAAAAAATGTCTTAGAATCTTACAAGATGAAACATGTAGAAACTCTTATGAATAACTACATTAAAAAAAGAGATGATGTAAAAGAGTGTATTGAACAAAAATTTAGTGGATTAATTTATAATCCTATAAATTCTGGATCGTATGCAAAAAGTACAGAGATAAATATCAAATTTGATTTGGATTTATGCGTTCCAGTTAAAAAAAATAGTTATAATACTATTAAAGAAATGTATGATAGCTTTTATGATTATTTTTATTATGAATATAGAAAACTTGATAAAGAGTTAATTGAAGTAAGAAAACAAAAAACCTCAATTGGATTACAATTTCAAATTGGTAGAGATAAAATTGATATGGATATTGTTCCAGGAAGAGAATTAAATGTTGATTCTTATCCAGAAAATAATGATTTAAATATATGTGACTCAAAAAACAATAGTTGTATACAAACAAACATTCAAGAACATATAAATTTAATAAAAGGAAAAAATTCTGAAAGAGAAATAATAAGATTATTAAAGATTTGGAAGTATAAAGAGCAATTTGATATTAAATCATTTTTAATTGAATTACTTGTTATTAAAGCATTTGAAAATAATCAAGATGTAACGGGAATATGGGAACAACTAAAAATGACATTAGAATTTATAAAAGATAATATAAAAACAATCAAATTAGTTGACCCTGCTAATTCAGGAAACATTGTTAGTAAAACATTAACTGATTACGAAAAAATCAATTTAGAAGATAAATTTAATAGAATACTTAACAGTATTAATGCTTACGAAGAAAATATTAAAATATTCTTTCCTGAGAATAGTAATTATAAAATTAAAGAAAATAGTTATAGTTCATTAAAAACAAATATTTATGGATGAAAGAATTAAAATATTTAATAATATCTTTTCTACATCAGAAAATATAAAAGTATTAGAAGAATTTAAAGAAAAATATAATCAACCAGTATTTTATGGAAAAATATTGGTTGATAATATAAAAAATCCTTTAACTTTTGATGTAGAAATTCCTTTTTCTTATCCTTTATGTCCTCTTAGAAATGAAAGTTCGATTAGATTTTATTGTCATGAAATTAAAGGATATAGACATCTTAATAATGATAATTCAATATGTATTCACAGTGAAACAGAATTAGATATAGAAAAAAAATTAAAAAAAGAAATAGAATATTTAAAAAATTGGATACAAAAATATTATATAGAGGAAAAAGAGGACGAACGGTATCAATATATTGTTTTTCCAAATACCTATGATTATATATTTATGTTTTCTGATTTGAATTGTAGTTTTTCTAAATATGAAAACGGATTCTTTGATTATTCAAGTATCCTAAATAATACTTTTTTAATCCAAAATATAGTAAAAAAATCTGGAGATGATTTTGGATGTAATTGGACAAATTCATATAAAAATTTACCTAAACATTATGGTATTTGGATATTTACAGATAAAGAACCCATAAAAGAAAAAAGACTTGCTATTACAAATTGGAAAGACATGGAAACTTATTTTACTCAAAATGATTTATCTTTTATATATCACGAATATGGATATAACATCAAAAATAAACAAGAATTACATCCAATTTTCTTATTAATTGGTTATAAAATACCAAATAATCAAATTCATTGGAATATAATAGAAATTGATAAAAATAATTTTCCAATCATAGAAAATAATAATAAGTATTTTTGTAAATATATAATAATAAAATGGCAAGAAACAAAAAATATATCTTATAATAGATTTTTTGGAAGAGGTAAATACTCTGATAAATTAACAGAATCTAAAATCTTGATAGTTGGAATAGGAGCAATTGGCAGTTTCTTAGCAACAAGTTTAACAAGAGGTGGAATAAGAAATTTGTCATTATCTGATTTTGATATTGTTGAACCAGGAAATATTTGTAGGGCAAATTATTTTATTTCTGATATTTTTGATTCTAAAATAAAAGCTTTATTTAAACAACTTATTAATATTTCTCCATATATAAATATTACAGGAGAAAATATGAGAAAATCTATTCCAAATGAAGATTATTTTTATGAATTAAAAGAAAAATTAAATAATTACGATTTTATATTCGATTGCACAGCAGATAAAGAATTTGGTTATATGTTAGATTTAATGAAATTAAAAACAAAAATTATAAGTTTTTCTATAACTAATCAAGCAAAAAATTTTATCTCTATAACAGGAAACAATATAACAAATGATAGAGAAGAAATATTAAAACAATTTGATTCAAACGAAGAAGCAAATTTTATTGAAGGTACTGGTTGCCATTTGCCAACATTTTCAGCTTCTTATACTGATATTAATATGATGTTATCCTATGCAATTAACTTAATAAATAACAAATTAGAAAAAAATTATTTAATAAATTCTTTTGTTATTACAAAAATTGAAGAAGGGAGTAGTTTTAATCTAAAATTAAATGAATATTAAATATTATAACAAAAAATTAAATTTATACATTATAATTAATTCAGATTTACTCAATTCTATAAAAAGTAATGTAAAAGATTATTATCCAAAAGAAGTTGGGGGAGTCTTCGTCGGTTATTATAATAAAAATGAAGCAATTATTACTAATTTTATTATTCCTAATAAAATTGAAAACTCTTTTTGTTTTTTTAAAAGAAATGTTGATAATATAAATAAAGAATTAAAAAAAATATTTATAGAGGAAAACAATATTTATATTGGGGAATGGCATTCACATCCCAATGGTGATAATATGTATAGTAATATTGATTTTAATACAATAAAAAAAATTGCTAATGACGAAGATGTAAAAATAGAAAATCCGCTTTTATTAATTGTAGGATTTAATAATAGTGATTATTTTTTAAGATTTTACGTATATAAAAATGAGGAGTTATTAGAATATGAACAAGTATAAAATAAAAATTATTTTCTTTTTGATTTTAATATTTTTAGTTTCGACAAAAGTATTTTCTAAAGATAAAACTGATGATTTAATAAAAAGAATCGAAGATTTAGAACAACAAAAAGAATATTTAGAAAAAATGCTTGATGTAAAAGTAGACGGTATTAATAATGATTTTACAAAAAAATACAATGATTTTGAAACAAGCATTAAAAAAGATAATACTCTAATTATAATTATTTCACTTGTAATTGCTGCTTTTATTGTTTTATCAAGTATTGGGTTCTTTATAAAAATTGATTGGATTGGAAATAAAATTGCAAAAAAATTTTTTGAAATAAAACTTGATAAATATTTAAAAAATCACAAAAATAAATTGATTGAAATATTAGAAACAGAAGAAAATTTAAAAAACAAAAAAAGAATTTTAGTTTTATCAAATATAGAAGAGAAATATCTTGATACTAAATTTATTGAACAAATGAAAAAGAACTTTAAATTTATTTTTTTTGATAATATAAATAACTATGAAATAGAAAATATAAAATCTAAAAGTTATAATATGATTATATTTAATAATTATTATTCACCTGTTGAAGAAAAAAACAAAAATGAATATTTTAATAAAATAGATGAAATAATGCAAAACCATAGTTCCTTAATTTTTCTATATTATGGGTATAAATATGAAGGAAAAAAAGGAAATGATGACAATATAAATCTTAATTATGCTAATTCAAGAATTACTTTATATACAAGAATTGTTCAATGTTTAAAATACCAAGAAGATTTTATGAATTAATCCAAATTTGGCTAGAAAAGACTCAGGACATAGATTTTATCAAAGAAAATGTAGAAAACTGGGAGAGAAATAATAATTTAAAATTAGTTAATAAATCTCTCTCAGGCACAAAGTTAGAAAATATCTAAAAAAACATTCTTCCCTTTGTGAAAAATTTCAACCTTTTAAAACCACAATCTAACCACCATTCCAATCATTAATGCTAAAATACTTGTGAAATACATCAATTTTACTGATTTAATTATATCTTTTGGGTCAAAATCTTTCAATTTAACGCCAATTGTTGGTTTTTCAACTATTTTACCAAAATATGTACTCGCACCGCCAAGCCTCACGCCTAAAGCACCAGCAAAACCAGCTTCGCTATGTCCAGAGTTGGGACTTGGGGTTTTTAGTCTATCTTTAAAAACGACTTTTAAGCTGTTAATAAAATTGTTACCTGTAATTAGGCTTGCCAAAGGTATTAATACAAATCCAGTAAGCCTTGCAGGTATAAAATTTAGAATATCATCAAATTTAGCAGAGGCAAACCCAAAATCAATGTACCTATCATTCTTATAACCAACCATAGAATCAAGAGTACTTGCAGCTTTAAATGCCATAGCAAGAGGAACACCACCAATTAATAAAAAAAATAAGGGTGAGATAATGCCATCTGTAAGATTTTCGGAAATACTCTCTATTGTGCCTCTAACAATATCTGATTGAGAAATATTTTCAGTATCTCTACTAACAATATATCCAAGTTGAGTCCTTGCCAATTCAATATTATTTTGTTTTAGAGATTTGTAAATTTTAATCCCTTCGTCACCCAATGTTTTAGTTGCAAAAATAGTATAAATTAAAAACACTTCTATTATTGGATTTAAAGAACAGACAAATAATGTCAAAATATAAGTTGTAAAAACAATTACAAACATTAAAATAAATCCAGTAAATTTTTTATTTTTAAATTTATAAAGAATTTCTTCCAATTTAGTAATAAAATTTCCTATAATCCTAACAGGATGTGGAAAATTTTGCGGGTCACCAAAAATTAAATCAAAAGCAAAACCCAAAATTATTTTAATTTCAAAAAACATTTTTTCCTTCTAAAATTTGATAAATTTTTTCCATATCAACCGATTTTCTGACAATATCAGCAAGTTTATCGTATTCTTTATCTTTAAACTCTTTATAATCCAAAACTTCTCCAATTATTGATGATCCTTTTTGTTTTTGAATATTATTTAATATTTTTTTTGTAAATTCTGTATTATCAAAAAAACCATGTATGTAAGTCCCAAAAACATTATTTTTTACCAAAGATATGACTCTATCAGACACATCTAAAAAATTTTCACCATCAGATTTTTTTGATGTCTCTCCCATATGAATCTCATAACCATCTATTATATCATTATAATTACCAGTAAAAATGCCATCATGCTTTATAATTTTACAAGTTATTTGCTTTGTAACCTTTTCTTTTAGCATAATAGTCTCTATATCAAGTAAACCAAGACCAGTAATCTCATTTATAGAAGATTCTACACTATAAGGGTCTTGTATTTTTTTACCAAGCATCTGAAAACCACCACAAATTCCTGCAATAATTTTGCCTTCTTTTTGTAAACTAATAATTTTTTTATCAATCCCTCTTTCTTTGAGAAAAATTAAATCTTCAATAGTATTCTTAGTACCGGGTATTATTAAAATATCGGGACTTCCTATTTCCTCATTTGTAGAAACATATCTTAAATTTACTTCTGGAAATAACCCAAAAACATCAAAATCAGTAAAATTTGATATATGAGGAAGTTTTATCACAACAATATTAATATTTCCTTTATTATTTGATGAATTAAACTTATTTGTAACGCTATCTTCATCTTCAATTTTTACATCAAGATAAGGGACAACTCCTAAAACTGGTATTTTAATTATTTCTTCAAGTTTATCAATACCAGGTTTTAAGATATTTAGATCACCTCTAAATTTATTTATAATAATTCCTTTTATTCTTTTTTTTTCTTCTTCTGTAAGTAAAAAAATTGTCCCAACAATAGAAGCAAAAACCCCTCCCCTATCAATATCAGAAACCAAAATAACTGGAGAGTCAGTAAGTTGTGCTACACCCATATTTACAATATCATTTTCTTTCAAATTAATTTCAGCAGGGCTTCCTGCACCTTCAATTACAATCATATTAAATTCATCTTGTAATGCGTCAAAATTCTTTTTTATAAGCAGAATAAGACTTTTTTTATACTCAAAATAGTCTTTTGCATCCATATTCTTAAAAACTTTACCTTCTAAGATAATTTGTGCCTTTTTATCTGTCGTTGGCTTTAGAAGAATAGGATTCATCTCAACTCTTGGCTTTAATCTACTCGCCTCTGCCTGCACAACTTGAGCTCGCCCCATTTCAAACCCATCTTCCGTTATATAAGAATTTAATGCCATATTTTGAGATTTAAAAGGAGCAACTTTATATCCATCTTGTAAAAATATTCTACAAAACGCAGTAACCATAAGACTTTTACCGCAAGAAGAAGATGTACCTTGAACCATTATACTCTTTTTTGTCATTTTTTATCCAATTTTAAAATATTTTGTTATACCAAAAAGTTTTGAGTTTATCAGAAATTAAAAAAATTAACTCTTTATATATCAAATAATTAAGAACTTTAATCAGTGTAATCCGTGACAATCTGATTAATCTGTGTTATATATTTTTGAAAATATACTAAAATTTATGATATTTGTCAAAATACTATACAATAAAATTTAGATTTAATGTAGAATAAAGAAAATTTATTACTCAATATACTAAATTAACAAATTTAAACTATATCATAATGAGAAAAATCATAATAAAGGGTGTACAATTTAATAAAAATTGATAGAAAAACAATATTTTCTTTGACAAACTAAAAAAAATATTGTTATATATCTTTTATTCTTATTGAAACTCATTGCAATCTGGAGAAAATTGGTAGTTTATGAATGGAATGACAGGTTATTCTTTTAAAGAATTTTACGAAAATAATGTTTATATATCAACAGAAATAAAAACTGTTAATCATAGATTTTTAGAAATAAATATTTATCTTCCTTATTATTTAAATAGTATGGAAATACCAATTAAAAGCTTAATACAAAAAAAGTTCCGTAGAGGAAAAGTTGATATAAATATATCCTTAAAAATAAAAGATAATGTTGGTAGCGTTGATGTTAATCTTCAACTCGCAGGACAATATATAGAGTCTTTAAAAAAAATTGTGGACTCTTTTAATTTAAAAGATGATGTTAAATTATTCCATTTAACTCGTTTTGATGATATAATTGTAAGTGAAAAAAAAAGAGATTATTCTTCTTATTGGGATTTAATAGAAAAAAATATTAATTTTAATATGGAAGAAATTATTTCTATGAGGATAAAAGAAGGAAACACAACAAAAAAAGACCTTGTAAATATCTGTGAAAACATAAATAGAAATATAATTGAAATTGAAAAAAATATATCATTAGTTGAATCTAAAATATATGAAAACATTAAAAAAAAGGTCACAGAGTTAATTGGAAATACTGTTAATGAAGCAACTTTAACAAATGAAGTTGCTATAATAGTGAGTAGAAGTTGTGTAAATGAAGAACTTGAAAGATTAAAAATGCACCTGGCTGAATTTTGTAAAATAATAGATGACCAAGAAGATATTGGAAAAAAACTTGATTTTATATGTCAGGAAATGCACAGAGAAATTAATACTCTGGGCAGTAAAATTATTGTAGGGGAACTTATTGGAAATGTTATTTCCATTAAAAACGATATTGAAAAACTAAGAGAACAAATTAGAAATATTGAATAAAATTTTTAGGAGGAATAAAGTGTCAGTAAAATTAATTAACATTGGTTATGGTAATGTTGTTCATGCAAACAGAATTATTAGTATTATTAATCCTGATTCTGCATCATCTAAAAGACTTAGAAATGACGCGAAACAAAGTCAAATGCTAATTGATGCAACTCAAGGAAGAAAAACAAGAGGAATAATAATAACAGATTCTAATCATGTAATACTTACTGCTATGCAACCAGAAACATTAAGCCAAAGACTTATGGGTGGTAGCTCTGCAAATAACAAAGAAGAAGAATCGGAGGAATAAAATCCTTGTCAACTAATGGAGAACTTATAATTATTTCTGGTCCATCAGGAGTTGGAAAAAGCACTCTATTAAAAAAACTTCTTGAGAAATATAATGATAAATTATGCTTCTCTGTTTCATATACCTCAAGAAAATCAAGAGTTGGTGAAGTACATGGAGTTGATTATCACTTTGTTTCACAAGAAGAATTTAAAAAAGGAATAGAGCAAAATGTTTTTATTGAATGGGCTTTAGTTCACGATAATTATTATGGGACCTCGAAACACCACATTGAAGAAATAATAAATTGTGGTAAAATTTGTATTCTCGATATTGATGTGCAAGGAGCAATGAATTTGATGAACAATAATGTCAAGGCTAAATATGTTTTTATTGCACCACCATCGATAGAGAGTTTAAAAGAGAGACTTTTAAAGAGGTCAACGGACTCATTGGCTGTTATCGAAAAGAGGATAAAAAATGCCGAAAAAGAATTATCTTTGAAAGACAGATATCAATATATTGTTATTAATGACAACTTTGATAATGCTTTTAATCAATTAGAAAATATTATAATTAGAGGAGGCTAAAATTGATTATTCCTCTCGACGAGTTAATCGATTTTAAGGGTAACAGATACGAACTCACTTGTGCAGCTATTAAAAGGGCTATTCAAATTAATTTAACAGGTGATGAAGAATTGAGAAAAAACAAAAGTAAAGTAGTTCCTACTGCTTTAAAACAAGTTTTACTCCAAAAAGTTAAGTACAAAGTAGAACAAGAATAATATGAAAAATATTGCCGTTGCCATATTTGGTCCTACTGCCGTTGGAAAAACAAATTTATCAATTGATATTACTACATCTTGCGGTGAAATAATATCAGTTGATTCAAGGCAGATTTATAAATATATGGACATTGGCACGGCAAAACCTTCTATTCAAGAATTATCAAAAGTAAAACATCATTTAATTGATATAATAATGCCAGATGAAAAGTATGCCGCAGGTGAATTTAAAAGAACTTCTGAAAAATTGATATTTGAAATACTTAATAGAAATAAAATTCCATTTTTAGTTGGTGGAACTGGCTTATATTTTAGTTCTTTAATTAGAGGAATGGCTGATATTCCAGAAATAAAACAGGATGTTAAACAATATATACTTGATAAATGGGAAGAAAAAGGTCAATTAAGAATGTATTCTATCCTGCAAAGAGTTGATAATGAGTATTCTCAAAAAATACACGGCAACGATAAACAAAGGACATGTAGAGCCTTAGAAGTTTTTTTTAGTACAGGTAAAAATCTATCGAGTTATATAAAAGAAGGAAACACAAAAAGTCAAATTGAATACATAAATATTGGTTTAACTCTCGATCGCAAAGAACTTTATGACAGGATTGACTCAAGAGTTGATCAAATGCTAAAAAATGGTTTTATCGAAGAAGTTGAAAGCCTTTTAAAAATGGGATACGATGAAAATTGTTATGCAATGAAAGGGATTGGATATAAAGAAATACTTTTATATTTGAAAAGTAAAATTTCTTTAGATGAAGCAATTTACGAAACCAAAAAGAATTCAAGACATTATGCAAAAAGACAAATTACATGGTTTAAAAATATGGAAAACACAGAATGGTTTGATAGTCATGATAAAGAAAAAATAAAAACATATATCTTTAATAAGATTGGAGAAAAACATTCTTGATAACAGTATTAATTCTTGATAATAAAGAACATTCTTTTCAACCCCTTCTAAAAAAAAATGAACCCATTTCGTTTCTTCCTGTATCTATAAATTTCAACTTATTGTCTATTTTTTATTCTTGGATAAACTCCTATTTTTCGAAAGACAAAATTTATGTTGTTTGTATAAATGGCGAAGAAAATGAAGTTTTAGAGTCTTGTAAGGGCATAAATGAAGAAAATATAATAATCGAGCCAAAAAGAATAAATTATTCTATTTCCTTGTTTTATGCCACATTGATAATAAGTAAAATATATCAAGACGAAGTTGTATTTTTCTTTCCAGTAAATTTTATGTTTCCACAAGATTTTAAGATGGGAAACTGGCTTTTTTCAAGTGGTGAAATAGCAAATAAAGATTGGATTGTAATTCCATCTGTTTTAATAGATAAAGATGAAAAAGTAAATGATTTTATTGAAGCAGGCAAAAGTTTAACTAATATAAAAGGTAGTGATTTTTTTGTTGTGGATTCTGTTTCTTTTGCTAAAGATGAATTTAAAAAAAGAAAAATATTTGGTAAACAAGGAAAATTTCCCGGTATCGTTTGTGGAAGACAAAAATCAATTTTAAATTCATTTATAAAAGATGAAAAGCAATTATTTTTAAAAAATATGTATAATTTTTTTAAAATTAATAGTATAAATTGGGAGCAAATTACAGCCGAATATGAAAATTTAACTAACGATGTGATTACATATAATTACTTTGCAAAAAACAAAAATTTTTTGACGATTTTTCTTGACACAAAGCCAGATTATTTGGATAATTGGAAATCCTACATTGATAGATTTTCTTCCAAAAAAGATGGAAATGTAGTTTCTGGAAATGTTACAATAAATGATATAAAAAATGTTATATGTTTTAATTATGATGAAGAAGAAATTAATTTGGACTCTCTTCAAAATTCTGTTGTGGTTAAAAAAAATGGCTTTGTTGCCATAAAAAGTTTAAATATAAATAAAGAGGTTTGTGATGCCGTCAGTAAAAAAGAAAAAAAGAGCAAAAATTGCTAAGCACAAAAGAAAGAAAAAGTTAAGAAAGAATAGACATAAGAAGAAGAAATAGTTTGTTATGTTTTATGGGATGTTAAAAAAATATATATTTTTGAACATCCCGCGTTAATTTTTATGAAAAAATAGCTACAAGATACCCTCTAAGTTTCAATTGTTTGCATTCTTTGACTATTATAATGGTTTTTCATACTACTCGAAAAACTTGTTGATTTTTTCCTTTAATTCCTCAATGCCAATCTTTTTCTTAACGGAGATAAAAATATCGTTTTCTGTTTTCTCTTCCATTATATCGCTAATTCCATTGTTTAATAAGTCAATTTTGTTAAAAACTCTAATTGTCGGAATATTTAGTGCGTCTATTTCTTCCAAAACCTTATTTACTGATTGTATATTATTTTTTATAGAATGTGATGATCCATCGATTATATGAAGTATCAATTTTGAATTTGTAATTTCGTCTAATGTTGACTTAAAAGAGGCAACAAGCCCATGAGGAAGTTTATTAATAAAACCAACAGTATCATTTAATAAAATCGTTAGGTTATCATTTATAAAAACTCGTCTTACAGTTGAATCCAATGTAGAAAAAAGCATATTCTCAGCAAAAAGATTTGTCTTTGCCAATAGATTTATTAATGAAGTTTTACCAGCATTTGTATATCCAACCAAAGAAACAAGATTAGTATCCTCTCGATTTTTTCGTCGATTACTCATTTGCTTATCAATTTTTTTTAATTTTTCTTTTATTTTTGAAATTTGATTTTTAATTATTCGTTTATCAAGTTCAAGTTGTTTTTCACCTTCCCCACCCCTTAAACCAATACCTCCTTCGACTCGTGAAAAGTGATCCCACATATTCCTTAGTCTTGGAAGCATATACTCGTAAGATGCAAGCTGAACTTGTAATTTTGCTTCATTTGTTCTTGCCCTTTTTTTGAATATGTGTAAAATAACCTCTGTCCTACCAAAAATCGTTGTATTTAACAACTTCTCAAGATTCCTCTCCTGAACACCTGTTAGCTCGCTATCAAATAATACGGCATCAATATTGTTGTCTGATAAATATAGTTTTATCTCTTCAACCTTACCCTTGCCTATGTAGTAATCTGGCTCAATCCTATCTTTTTTTTGGACAAAAATTTCTTTTACCGCAAAACCGAGTGTTTGAGAAAGAAGTTTTAACTCTTCTATCGAATTATTATTTTCTTCATCAGAAATACTTGGCAACTTTAGACTAACTATTACAACTTGATTTTCTTTTTCAAAATTAAATTCTGTAAGCATATTTTTTATTAACCTTTATAAAAACATAATTTATAACTTTAGTATATATAAATAAATTAGACAAGTAAAGATTTTTTTATTTGAATAGAAAATTATGTAAATATAACATAGATTTTTCACTCGCCAGCGAGTACAGGTAGATTGACACGGATTAAATTGTGTAACTATATACAATGACTGTATTTAACTTTTTAGTATAGTTAATAACAAAAGCGACATCGGGAAATGTCGCTTTTAAAATAACTTTATGGCACACTCAAATATTTTACTGCAAAACCACCTGTATTACCACTATTCAAAGGAATAACTTTTATATAAATCTTTTCGGTCTCCAACGCTGTTATTGTTTGTGGAGTTGTATAGCCACTATCTTTATCTATAAAATAAGTAGTTGATTGATTTTCTCTATATGCACTCACTTTTACATCCAAAGCATACTTACCACTTCCATC